>ENA-ORTB01001484-ORTB01001484.1-human-gut-metagenome-genome-assembly--contig:-NODE-1484-length-25653-cov-3.624268_pt1 | contig 25653 bp, 21 predicted proteins | sample MGYA00241905_ERZ509174 | MGnify/ENA primary metagenome ERZ509174 (study PRJEB26280, sample SAMEA2338851) | human gut metagenome | biome: human gut; feature: human-associated habitat; material: faeces... | reverse complement strand
ACCCAATCGTAGGAACAGACCGTTTCCTTGAGATTGCAACAACACGTCCGGAGACACTGCTTGGAGATACAGCAATCGCCGTTCACCCGGATGATGAGAGATACAAAGATATCGTAGGAAAGATGGCAATCCTTCCGCTTGTAAATCGTGAGATTCCGATCGTTGCAGACTATTATGTAGACAAAGAATTCGGAACAGGTGCTGTTAAGATCACACCGGCACATGACCCGAATGACTTCGAGGTAGGAAAGCGTCACAACCTTCCGGAAATCAACATCATGAACGATGATGCAACAATTAACGAGAAGGGTGGAAAATACGCAGGAATGGATCGTTACGAGGCGAGAAAGGCAATCGTAGCAGATCTGGATGAGCAGGGATACCTTGTAAAAGTTGTTCCTCACATGCATGCAGTAGGAACACATGACCGTTGTGGTACAACCGTTGAGCCGCTGATCAAACAGCAGTGGTTTGTAAAGATGGATGAGCTTGCAAAACCGGCGATCAACGCACTGAAGACTGGTGAACTTCGTTTCGTACCGGAGCGTTTTGACAAGATTTACCTTCACTGGCTTGAGAACATCAAAGACTGGTGTATCTCCCGTCAGATCTGGTGGGGACACAGAATTCCGGCTTATTACTGTGATGAGTGCGGTGAATTTGTAGTTGCGAAAGAAGCACCGGAGAAATGCCCACACTGTGGATGTACACATTTCACACAGGATGAAGATACACTTGATACATGGTTCTCTTCCGCGTTGTGGCCGTTCTCCACACTTGGATGGCCGGAGAAGACAGAAGATCTTGACTACTTCTATCCGACAGACGTTCTTGTAACTGGATATGATATCATCTTCTTCTGGGTAATCCGTATGGTATTCTCAGGATATGAGCATACAGGAAAAGCTCCGTTTAACACAGTACTGATCCACGGTCTTGTAAGAGACTCTCAGGGACGTAAGATGAGTAAGTCTCTTGGAAATGGTATCGATCCGCTTGAGATCATCGACAAGTACGGTGCAGATGCCCTGAGATTGACACTGATCACAGGAAATGCACCTGGTAACGATATGCGCTTTTACAACGAGCGTGTTGAGGCAAGCCGTAATTTTGCAAACAAAGTATGGAATGCATCAAGATTTATCATGATGAACATGGAGAAGAACGTTGTAGAAGAACCGGAAGACTTCCTGCTCAAACCGGCAGACAGATGGATCCTTTCCAAGGTAAACAGTCTGACAAAAGAAATGACAGAGAACATGGATAAGTTCGAACTCGGTATCGCAGTTCAGAAAGTTCATGACTTTATCTGGGATGAGTTCTGTGACTGGTATGTAGAGATCGCAAAATATCGTATCTACCATGCGGAGGAAGATTCACAGTCCGCAAACTGTGCTCTGTGGGTACTTAAGACAGTACTTGGACAGGCACTGAAGCTTCTTCATCCATTTATGCCATTTATCACAGAAGAGATTTATGGAGCACTTGTACCGGAGGAAGAGTCACTGATGATGTCAAGCTGGCCGGTATACAGAGAAGATTGGGAATTCCCATATGCTACAGAAGTTATTGAGCATGTAAAAGCAATCACACGCGGAATCAGAAATATGCGTGCTGAGATGAATGTTCCGAATAACAAACGTACAAAGGTTTATATTATCAGCAGTGATTCAAAAATGCTTACAGCACTTGAAGTATTCAAGGAATCCGTAAAACCATTGATGCTGGCAAACGATATTATTCTTCACTATGAGAAGAAAGATGTTGCTGATGATGCAGTATCTATCGTTGTTCCGGGAGCAACAGTTTACCTGCCGCTGGAAGACCTTGTAGACTTCGAGCAGGAGAGAGAAAGACTGAAGAAAGAGGAAGAGAGACTCAACAGCGAGATAAAGAGAGCACAGGGAATGCTTGCAAATGAAAGATTCACAAGCAAAGCACCTGCAGATAAAGTTCAGGCTGAGCGTGATAAACTTGAGAAATATACAAAGATGCTTGAGCAGGTAAAAGAGAGAATCGATAGTCTCAGATAACTGTGGGGGGAGAAAAGCTGCAAAAAAGCAGGAAACTGTAAACAGCAGTTTAGACACAGTATCAGGTATTAGACGGCAAAAAGTCGCACGGCAGAAAGGAACTAAGATCCCATGCCGTGCATTTTGCCTATAAGAAAGAGGTTATAGATGAAGCGGATTCATATTAAAAAACCAGATATCAAAGGATTTTTTACAAAGGTCAAAAATCTGAAACCGGAAGATATCAAGAGACACTATCAGGAGAAAAAAGCAAGACGCCAGAGAATTCTGGAACAGAGAAGAAACAGTAAATTTGCGAAAAAGATGCAGCCGGTTTATAAGTGGATGAACAGATTTTCACTCGTTCTTCATTATCTGCTGGCCTGTGTTTTAAATTTTTTGATCGAGGTGATCTCAAGGCATTCTTTTTTTGAAGCATGGAGCTACATGACAGGAACACCGCTCGTGTTTCTGTTTAACGCGTTTTCAATTTTTGCAACATTTATGATTGTTTATCTGTTCCGCAGACGAGTGTTTGTCAGAATTCTTCTTAGTGTATTCTGGCTGTTCCTGGGAGCATGTAACGGATATCTGCTCCTGAAGCGAGTGACACCGTTCAATGCACAGGACTTGAAAGTTCTGTCAGATGCCTTGGAACTGACAAGTAATTACTTTAATGGCTTTGAGATCGTGATGCTTACCATTGGAATCGCAGCTGTTGTTTTGTGGGTGATTTCCATGTGGCGCCGCGGTGGGCAGTATACTGGAAAGATGCACCGCATTATTGCAGTGATCGCTGTTGTGGCATCCGGATTTGCCTATGTAGGGCTTACTGATGTTGCAATCGACAAGCGAGTGATCTCAAATTATTTTGGAAATATCGCATTTGCTTACGAAGACTATGGATTCCCATATTGCTTCGCAGCAAGCTTATTTAATACAGGAATCAATCAGCCGGCCGGTTACAGTGAAGAGACGATGGCGGAGATTAACAAGGATGGATGCCTTAACGTGAGTGAGACAAGCCGTTCGAAAGAGGAACTGCCGAATATCATGTTTGTCCAGCTGGAATCTTATTTTGATCCGACAGAGGTAGAATGGCTGAGATTTTCCGAGGATCCGATCCCAAATCTCAGAAAGCTTTATGCTGACTATTCTTCCGGATATTTTAAAGTTCCATCTGTCGGAGCAGGTACAGCGAATACAGAGTTCGAGGTGCTTACCGGAATGAATATGCGTTTCTTCGGACCGGGAGAGTATCCATACAAGACTTATGTGAAGACGACACCTCTTGAGAGTGCGGCAAGTGCGCTTTCATCCCTTGGATATGGTGCAGAGGCACTTCACAACAACGGCGGTAATTTCTACAGTCGTGCCAAAGTATACAACAACATGGGATTCGACCATTATACAAGTAAGGAATTCATGAATATCTTAAAGACGACTCCGAAGGGATGGGCGACAGACGATATTCTTGTTCCGAACATCATGGAGTCTTTGGACACAACAGACGGAACAGATTTTGTATGTACAATCAGTGTGCAGGGACATGGAGATTATCCGACAGAGCCGACCTTGGAAAATCCGGAGATCAATGTAACCGGAGTGGAAGATGAAGGCAAGAGAAATGCATGGGAGTACTATGTAAATGAAGTCCATGAGATGGACAAATTCGTTGGACAGCTGATCGATGCAATCGAGCAGAGAGGGGAACCGACAGTGCTCGTATTCTACGGAGACCATCTCCCGACACTTGGTCTGGAAGCAAAAGACCTGAAAGGAAAATATCTGTACAATACAAATTATGTTATCTGGGACAATATTGGACTGGAAAAGAAAGATGGGAATATCGCTGCTTACCAGATTATGGCAGAAGTCTTTGATCGTTTGGATATTCATACAGGAACTATTTTCAATTACCATCAGCAGAGAAGACAGACAAAGAATTATCTTGCCGATCTGGAATTACTCCAGTATGATATCATGTACGGAAAACAGTATGTATACAAGGACAGTGGAGCTCCAATCACAGAAGGACATATGGTCATGGGGGTAAAGGATGCGACGATCACCAGTGTTGTGGAGCAGCTGAAAGGAACTTATAGCATTTACGGAGAGAACTTTACAAAACAAAGTAAGGTTTATATCAACGGAGAGAAGCAGACAACAAAATTCCTGAACAATACAAGACTGGATCTGAAAGAGTCAGAAATCAAAGATGGCGATCAGATCATGGTTGCGCAGTGCGGTTCAAGTAATACAATCTTCCGTACATCGAAGACTTATGAATATACAGGAGGCCAGCTTGTAGAAGTGACAGACCAGGATACGGATGTTGAGAATGGAAGACAGGCCTTTGTAGAACAAAAGGAAGAAAAGAAAAAATGACCTATAAGGAAATCGTAACCTATATAGAAGAAATTCCGAGATTTACAAGAAAGCACTCTCTGGCTCATACCAGAGAGATGCTTCTGTTTTTGGGAAATCCGCAGAATGGAAAGAAGATCATCCATGTGGCGGGAACGAATGGAAAAGGTTCTGTATGCGCCTATCTGGATGCGATGCTCAGGGCAGAAGGAAAAAGCACCGGATTGTTTACTTCACCGCATCTGGTGAAAATGAATGAACGGATTGTTCTGAACGGAAAGCAGATCAGTGATGAGGATTTCTGCGAAGTATTTGAAGAGACCATGCAGGCTGTCCGCAGGATGCAGGATGCAGGATTGGAGCATCCGACATTTTTCGAATTTTTATTTGCAATGGCGATGAAAGCTTATGACAGAGCAGGAATGGAATACATTGTCCTTGAGACAGGACTTGGAGGTCGGCTGGATGCAACAAGTTCTGTAGAACCGGTCGCCTGCGTGATCACATCAATCGGTCTGGATCATATGGAATATCTTGGTGATACAGTGGAACAGATTGCGGGAGAGAAAGCAGGAATCATCCGGCCGGAAGTTCCGGTGTTCTTTGCACAGACAGCACCGGGAAGTGATTCTGTAATTGAAAAAACAGCAGAAAAAGAAGGCTGTTTCTGTAAAAAAATAGGGAAAGATGCGTACGAAATTCTTGGAATTGAAGATAAACATATTGCATTTTCCTGCGCAAGTGCTTATTATGGAACTACCACGTGGAAATTAAATAATATTGGAACCTATCAGCCGGGGAATGCACTGCTTGCGATGGAAGTGATGCGTTATCTTTTCAAAGAAAACGGTCATCTACAAGAGTGGAGAACAGCACTTGCCGGGGTGAAATGGGCAGGAAGAATGGAAGAGATTCTTCCAAAAGTATACGTTGACGGAGCACATAATGTAAGTGCCATTCAGGCATTTGCAAGAAGTGTTCCGAAGAATCCAGATGGAAATATTATTTTATTTTCGGCGGTAAAAGATAAAGAATATGAAGAAATGATTTCGTATCTATGTAAACATGCTGATGCGGAAGAATATGTAGTAACATTGATCGACGGAGATCGAGCGACAGATGCACACATTCTGGGTGAACTGTTCCGGAAATATACAGAACAGCCGGTGACAGTGATTGAATCTGTCCAAGAGGCAATGCAGTATGTATTGCGGATTCAGGAGAGAAGAACGGTATATTGTCTCGGTTCTCTTTACCTGACAGGAATGATCAAAGAGATTATACAGGAATCTTTAAGCGGATGTGGGGAGGTTTGATTGCAGATGCTTAATTATGAAGAAGAACTCAGAAAATTCAAGCCAAGTCTCGAGGTGGACCAGATTGAGGAAGCTGTTTACAAGGAAGATCTGACAGATATGCAGGATATCGTAAAAGAGGTTATGGCAAAGAAAGAAAAAACGGTGAGAAGATAGAAAGATAGTGGTGGGTATAAATGGATTACACAAAGAAGATCATGTATCAGTCAAATTCCTGGTACAATGATGGACTGCGCAAAGCCCAGGTGAGAGATATGTCCGGGGCAATTGTTTCCTTGCAGCAGAGCCTGCAGTATAACAGGGAGAATATTGCGGCGCGGAATCTTTTAGGTCTTGTGTATTATGGCATAGGGGAAGTTTCAGAAGCTCTTGTGGAGTGGATCATCAGTAAGAATCTGTGCCCAAGAGACAATATTGCAGATTATTATATTAAAAAAGTACAGAATTCAGCGAATGAATTAGAATCACTGAATCAGGCGATTAAGAAGTTTAACCAGTGTTTGGTTTACTGTCAGCAGAACGGGGAAGATCTTGCGATCATCCAGTTGAAACAGGTGATCGCGTCTCATCCGACATTTTTGAAGGCGTATCAGCTTCTGGCTCTGATCTATATACAGATGAATCAGAATACAAAGGCAAGACAGATTCTTATAGAAGCAAAGAAATTAGATACAACAAATGAACTGACACTGACCTATTTGCAAGAAGTTACAAAACAACGTGGCAGATATGGGAAGAATGCAGAGAGAAGTTTCCGGAAACCAAAAAGTGCGACAGTAGAATACAGTCTTGGAAATGAGACAATCATTCAGCCGAAACGTTCTAAGATCCGGGATATGGCACAGCAGCTTGCATTTGCCAATATATTGATCGGAATGGTTCTTGGTGCTGCTTTGATCTGGTTTCTTGTTGCTCCGGCGGTGAATCAGAACCGCTCGGAGAAGTTGAATAATCAGATGCGTGCATACAGTGAACAGATCAACACACTGGAAGCACAGGTGAGTGCCCAGACAAGAACACTGGATCAGTATCGAGCAGCCGGAGACGAGGCACAGAAAGCAGTTGATCAGGCAAAGGCAACATCTGACAGCTATGAGAAACTGCTTCAGGTTTCAAGTCAGAGCCATTCCGGAGAATATAGTTATACGGATATGGCAGACGCGCTGCTTGAGATTACAAGAGATTCTCTTGGAGACAGTGGAAAAGAGATGTATGATACACTTTCTGATTCTATTTTCCCAACAGCATGCAGGAGAAGATATGCAGCCGGTGTAGATTCACTGAAATCAGAGGACTATGATCAGGCGATTGAGTACTTGACGAAGGTTGTGAAGATGGACGAAAGTTATAATGATGGACAGGCTATTTATCGTCTGGCACAGGCTTATCAGGGAAAAGGTGATACAGAGAATGCAAAGACCTGGTATCAGAAGATGGTAGATACTTATAATAATTCCAAATATATTGAGGATGCGAAAAAGCAGCTTGCAATTCTGAATGGAGATGCCAGTGCAGATACAAGTTCAGATACAAGTGCAGATAGTAGTTCAGTATCAGAGGACTCTGAAAATTCCGATAACTCCGACAACTCTCAGGATGGCGGGGATAATGGAGATTCCGATAATTCTGACAATACAGAGGATAACGAATAAGATTACGAAGGAAAAGGATATGCGAAGAAGCATATCCTTTTTTAGCGTACGGATTCAGGTAATTAAACGGAAAATGAGAAAAGCAGGAGGCATGAAAATATATGAGATATCAGGTACAGGAAAATTGTCTGACAATCTATCTTCCAAGAGAGGTAGACCATCATAATGCAGATGAAATAAGGAAAGAAGCGGATGCAGTGATCAGCAGAAATCATATCAGATATGTGATCTTTGACTTTGACAGGACAGATTTTATGGATAGTTCAGGAATTGGAATCATTATGGGGAGGTATAAGACCGTCAGTCTGATCGGAGGAGAAGTCTGGGCGGTACATACGAACGAAAGAATCCGGAAGATTCTTACATTTTCAGGAGCAGCAAAGATTATGCAGATTTATGAGGGGGAAAAGTGATGGAGGCGAGTAATACACAGAATAATGAGATGGAGATCCGCTTTGACAGCAGATCAGAAAATGAGGGATTTGCCAGAGTATCGGTAGCATCCTTTTTAACACAACTTAATCCAACGGTGGAAGAAGTAGCAGATGTGAAGACTGCAGTGTCAGAAGCTGTAACAAATGCGATTATCCACGGATATGAACAGAGAGTAGAGAAAGTAAAGATACATTGTAGTATAGAAAACCAGCTTTTTACAGTAGAAATATCGGACCGTGGAAAAGGTATTGCAAATGTGGAAAAAGCAATGGAACCGATGTTTACAACAAAACCGGAGGATGATCGTTCAGGAATGGGATTTTCTTTTATGGAAGCATTTATGGATACTGTGGAAGTAGAGTCAAAGGTAGGGGAAGGAACCAGTGTAAAAATGACTAAGACAATAGGTAAAGGGAGCAGAATATGGACGACACAATCGCTTTAATCAGAAAGTCACACGACGGAGATAAAAAAGCGAGAGAAGAACTTGTTGAAAAAAATATAGGTCTTATCTGGTGCGTAGTAAAGCGATTTTACGGAAGAGGTGCAGAACCGGAAGACTTGTTTCAGATTGGAAGCATTGGACTGCTTAAGGCAATTGATAAATTTGATTTTTCTTATGAAGTACAGTTTTCAACCTATGCTGTTCCAATGATATCCGGAGAAATCCGGCGTTTTTTGAGAGATGACGGAATGATAAAAGTCAGCCGTTCATTGAGAGAGCTGTCCTATAAGAGTCTGCAGGCGAGAGAAAAGATGACCAGGATACTCGGGAGAGAACCGACATTGAAAGAGTTATCAGAAGAGCTTCAGATAGATTGTGAGGAGATCGTCCAGGCAATGGAGTCGTCAGTGGAGGTGGAATCCATATATAAGCCGATCCATCAGAAAGAGGGAAGCGAGATCCTTTTGATGGATAAGCTGGAAGAAAAAGACAGGCAGGAAGAAAAGGTTCTTGATCGGATTGTATTAAAAGAAGTACTGGAAACACTTGAAGCGAAGGAACGGACGATCATTTATCTGAGATATTTTGCAGGAAAGACGCAGGCTGAGATAGGAAAGAAAATGGGAATGTCTCAGGTGCAGGTGTCAAGGACAGAAAAAAAGGTGCTGGAGCGGATGCGGAAAGAAATGAAGCGGTAGAGTTTACCATCTTTTCCAAAAAAACAATCCCGCTCCGATTCCTTTCCCTAATGCAACCATTACCACAAACACCGCGAGATACCGGACAATCCTTGCCCGTCTCATAAAAATGGGAAATACATTCAAAATTTCTGCAAGTGCCATTGCCCAGCAACCAACAAAAATCCCTCCGAAAAGTCCATAAATTGCAAGAAATATCATCCTTCCCGGAAGATTAACTTCAAAAATCTGAAACAAGTTTCCAAGGATCGCACCGGCTGCTACCATATCTTCATAAATTAAAATATGATTGCCGGTATGGGTACGATCTGCAAAATCTGAGATCACACCAAGTTCCACAATGAAAGAAAAGACACCGCCAGCTACTATCATTCCGGCACTTAAACCAAGCAATGCCAGGAAAATTATCTGCAACAAGTTCATTTTTCGACCTCCAGTTCTTTCTTTTGCCGTGCTGCATTTTCCACCAGAGTTGTCTGGATATCATTTTCATAAAGACGCATCTGTATTTCCATCGGTGTAGGATCTACTGTAAAGCGTTTCTTACCAAAGTGATTAAAAAATATTAGAATTCCGATTGCAAGCCCTATGGAATACGTGACTTCCAGAACAGAAAAACCATCTGTCTTCTTTCCCATGATCAGTTCATAAATCTGACCAAACAGCTTCGTTACCCCAACATCATTATTGAATGCCATGATTGAGAAGGCAGATCCAAAGAAAATCACTGCTGATACCAGCACTACCTTTAAAATGTGCCAGAGAAGAGGTGGTGTTTTCTGATTTTCATAAGTAACGATAATATCTGTTTCGCCCAGATTCTGAATCTCCAGCCGGGGATACTGTTCATGAATACAGGCAATGATTTTCAACACGGAAATTACATAGCGCTGTTCTTTTTCCTCCCGGATCTTCAAGATCCGCAAAGTTTTTACTTTCATCAGGATGGTCTTGTCTGAACACTCCATACTCAGGAGATCTCCTAACATGACGTTTTGCTTTGATACCTCAACATTCCTGTCTGCTTTGAGATAAAGAGTTGTTGATTCAGATGCCATGGACGATCACCTCCAGTTTCTTATCCGGAGCAGAATATTTGTTACTGTTCACACGATGTGCGACCAGCAACGCATCTCGCCATTTTAAATCGCCTTTGGCGATGGGGCGAGATGCATTCAAGTCAAAACGCGCATCCTCCGTGTCAATCAGCGGAGTGATTGACACGGGAGTGAACAGTAACCTGCATTGTTCTGTACCTTTTGGTTATTGTTTTTGGGGTTTGACATATATTGTATGCTATGATAGAATACAACAGTAACTTTACCGTGGTACAGTGACTCATTGGTAGAGAATAAAAGCCAGGCTCGATGATGGAGGGTATTATTATGAAAAGAAAAGTATTAAGTGTGTTATTATGTGCAGGACTTGCAGTTTCTATGTTAGCAGGATGTGGTTCAGACTCTTCTAATGCGAATAAGAAAGCGGAATCAACAGGGAGTGATCTTGAATATGTGAAAGACAAAGGGACACTCGTGGTCGGTGTTACTGATTTTGAACCAATGGATTATAAAGATGATAATGGTGAGTGGGTCGGATTTGATGCAGACATGGCGAAAGCATTTGCAGAGAGTATCGGAGTTGAGGCAGAATTTGTAGAGATTGACTGGGATAATAAAGAGCTTGAGCTTGATGGAAAGTCAATCGACTGCGTATGGAATGGTATGACACTGATTGATGAAGTGAAGAGTTCTATGGAATGCACAGATGCTTATATGAATAACGCGCAGGTTGTAGTTGTACCGGCTGACAAAGCAGATAAGTATCAGGATGAGGAAAGTGTGAAAGATTTAACTTTTGCAGTAGAAGCAGGAAGTGCAGGGGAAGATCAGGTTGAAAGAATTGGTGCACAGTATACAGCCGTTTCATCACAGGCAGATGCATTGATGGAAGTTGCTTCAGGAAATTCAGATGCAGCTGCAATTGATGCTTTGATGGCAGCAGCTATGATCGGAGAAGGAACAGGTTATGCAGATCTTACTTACACAATAAGTCTGAACAATGAGGAGTATGGTGTTGGATTCCGTAAAGGATCTGATCTTGCAGCAGCTCTGAATGATTACTTTAAAAAGAGTATGGAAGATGGATCAATGAAGAAATGTGCTGAGACTTATAAAGTACAGGCTGCATTGATCGAAAAATAAATTTAGGATGGAGCTTTAATAAAATGGAACTTATTATGGAACAATTTCCAATCGTTATTCACTCACTGAATGTGGGATTTTTACAGACGCTGAAGCTGTTTTTTGCAACGCTTCTTGGAGCTATTCCGTTGGGACTGGTTATTGCATTTGGATCAATGTCACATTTTAAACCGTTGAGTTATATCACGAATATCATTGTCTGGATCGTGCGAGGCACACCACTTATGATCCAGATGCTGATCATTTATTATTTCCCGGGACTGGTCTTAGGAAACCCAATCTGGGGTGGCGGTGAAAGCGGAAGATTTCTTGCAGCTTCGGTTGCATTTATTTTTAACTATGCATGCTATTTCTCGGTAATTTACCGCGGAGGAATCCAGGGTATCCCACAGGGACAGACGGAGGCCGGACTTGTTCTTGGAATGACAAAGCATCAGATCTTCTTTAAGGTTAAGCTGCTTCAGATGGTGAAGAGAATTGTTCCACCGATGTCAAATGAGATCATTACGCTTGTAAAAGATACTTCTCTTGCACGAATCATTGCACTGCAGGAGATTATCTGGGCAGGACAGGCGTTCCTGAAAGGTTCTCAGGGAATCTCAGGTGCGATCTGGCCGATGTTCTTTACAGCTTTTTATTATCTGATCTTCAATGGTATTCTGACAGTCCTTCTTGGAAAGCTTGAGAAGAAGCTGGAATATTTTAATTAAATGGGGAGGAAGAGATAAATGGCAATACTTGAAGTAGAACATATTAATAAAACATTTGGACGGACAGAAGTATTGAAAGATATCAGCTTTTCGTTGGAACGTGGACAGGTACTTTCCTTGATCGGTTCCTCGGGAAGTGGAAAGACGACACTTCTGCGCTGTCTGAATTTTCTGGAGACACCGGATAAAGGTGTGATTCGTGTAAATGATGAATTATTGTTTGATGCTGCAAATCCTGTAACAAAACAGGAAAGTGAGATCCGTAAGAAAAGATTACATTTTGGACTTGTATTCCAGTCTTTTAATCTGTTCCCGCAGTATACAGCACTTGGGAATGTAATGCTGGCGAAGGAACTACTTGCAAAAAGTCAGCCTGATTATAAGGCGCGCAAGAAAGAGATACACGAAGAGATTGAAGCAGAAGCAAAGCGCCTCTTAGATCAGATGGGACTTTCAGAGCGTATGAATAACTATCCGCATCAACTTTCCGGAGGACAGTGTCAGCGTGTGGCGATTGCCCGTGCACTTGCACTTAGTCCGGATATTCTGTGCTTTGACGAGCCGACTTCAGCGCTGGATCCGGAGCTTACAGGTGAAGTGCTGAAGGTAATCAAAGGACTTGCGGATCAGAATACTACGATGATCATCGTAACGCATGAGATGGCATTTGCAAGAGATGTATCGGACAAAGTTCTGTTTATGGATGACGGTAAGATACTTGAGCAGGGAACACCTGAGGAAGTGTTTGAGAATCCAAAAGAAGAGCGTACCCGTCAATTTTTGTCTCGTTATACGAATGGATAGTGATTTTGTAAATACTGACAAAAAACGAAGGCGGTAATAAGATACGAAGAATAAAAACGACGAATATATTAGAAATGCTAATATATCAAGCGCGAATAAAATAATGAGCAGGAAGAAATACAAGGCGGAGGGAATGTTGATTTTCACTCTGCCTTATATTATAATCGGTTTTGTATGATACAGAAATCATGATAAAAACTAGCAGGAACTAGGTAAGGAGCATAAACTGACATGAGTGAATTTGAAAAAGCAGTGACGGGACTTGGGGAAGAATGCGGTGTTTTTGGTGCTTATGATGTGGATGGACAGGATGTGGCTGCATCAGTCTATTATGGCTTGTTTGCTCTGCAGCATAGAGGTCAGGAGAGCTGCGGTATCGCAGTGACAGACACTTATGGGAAGAGAAACGTTCTTTCAAAGAAAGGACTTGGCCATGTGGATGACGTGTTTAACGAAGAGGGACTTTCAGAATTGAAAGGAAATCTTGGAGTAGGACATGTGAGATATTCAACAGCAGGCGGAACACGTGTAGAGAATGCAATGCCACTTGTTATAAACTATGTAAAGGGAACACTTGCGATTGCACATAACGGAAATTTAGTAAATGCGATCGAGCTGAGAGAAGAACTCAGCCAGACGGGTGCTATTTTCCAGACAACAATAGACTCTGAGGTGATCGCATATCTTATTGCGAGAGAACGTCTTCATACACCGACAGCAGAAGAGGCTGTGAAGTGTGCGATGCAGAAGATCAAGGGAGCGTACGCACTTGTCGTTAGCAGCCCGAGAAAAATGATTGGCGCAAGGGATCCGTTTGGACTCAAGCCACTGTGCATCGGAAAACGTGACAATACATATTTCCTTGCTTCTGAGAGCTGTGCAATCGCAGCTGTAGACGGTGAGTTTGTAAGAGATGTTCTTCCGGGAGAAATCGTAACAATTACAAGAAAACATGGAATCCAGTCAGATATGAGTATGGTGATCGATTCGGAAAAACAGGCAAGATGTATTTTTGAGTATATTTATTTTGCAAGAACAGACAGTACAATCGATGGTGTAGGTGTATACCATTCCAGAATTCTGGCAGGAAAAGCACTTGCGGAATCTTATCCGGTAGACGCTGATCTTGTTGTAGGAGTTCCGGATTCCGGTCTGGTAGCAGCGAAAGGATATTCTGAGCAGTCAGGAATTCCGTATGGAATGGCATTTCACAAGAACAGTTATGTGGGAAGAACATTTATCAAACCGAAACAAAGCGAACGTGTTTCCAGTGTAAAAATCAAACTGAATGTGATTCCGGAAGTTGTAAAGGGAAAACGAATCGTAATGGTAGATGATTCCATCGTGCGTGGAACAACTTGTGCAAATATCATTAAGATGCTGAAAAAAGCCGGAGCAAAAGAGGTACATGTACGTATCAGTTCTCCACCGTTCTTACATCCATGCTTCTTTGGAACGGATGTTCCGTCAAATGAGCAGCTGATCGCACATACGCACACACAGGAGGAGATCCGTCAGCTGATTGGAGCAGACTCTCTTGGATACATGGAGATTGAGAAACTGAAAGACATGGTTGGAGATCTTAAGTATTGCGATGCCTGCTTTACAGGAAAGTATCCGATGGAAGTTCCGAAAGAGGATATCAGTCAGGCATTTGAACAAAATTGATTTTGAAGACTCAGTTTATGTGTTATAATAGATGAACAGTTACGATAAAGATATGAAACAAGGAGAAAAGAATTATGAGTAATGATCGTTATGTAAGCCCGCTTTCAGAGCGTTATGCAAGCCGCGAGATGCAGTATATCTTCTCACCGGACAAAAAGTTCAGAACATGGAGAAGACTTTGGATCGCACTGGCAGAGACTGAGAAGGAGCTTGGACTCAACATCACGGATGAGCAGATTGAAGAGATGAAGAGCCATGCGGATGATATTAACTTTGAGGTGGCAAAGGAACGTGAGAAGGTTGTACGTCATGATGTTATGTCTCATGTTTATGCATATGGTGTTCAGTGTCCGAAAGCAAAAGGAATCATCCATCTTGGAGCTACATCCTGTTATGTAGGAGATAATACAGATATTATTATTATGGCAGAAGCACTGAAACTGGTTCGCACAAAGCTTGTGAATGTAATTGCAGAGCTTGCGAAGTTTGCAGAGGAGCAGAAGAACCAGCCTACACTTGCTTTTACACATTTCCAGCCGGCACAGCCGACAACTGTTGGAAAGAGAGCAACTCTCTGGATGCAGGAGTTTGAAATGGATCTTGAGGATCTGGAATATGTACTTGGAAGCCTGAAACTGCTTGGATCTAAAGGAACAACAGGAACACAGGCAAGTTTCCTTGAACTGTTTGACGGAGATCAGGAGACAATTGACAAGATCGATCCAATGATCGCTGAGAAGATGGGATTTAAGGCATGTTATCCGGTATCCGGACAGACTTATTCAAGAAAAGTAGACACAAGAGTACTGAATGTACTATCCTTGCGGGAATCGCTGCAAGTGCACATAAGATGTCCAACGATATCCGTCTTCTTCAGCATCTGAAAGAAGTAGAGGAGCCATTTGAGAAATCCCAGATCGGATCTTCCGCTATGGCTTATAAGAGAAACCCGATGAGAAGTGAGAGAATTGCTTCCCTTTCAAGATATGTGATGATCGATGCACTTAATCCGGCAATCACATCTGCAACACAGTGGTTTGAGAGAACACTTGATGATTCCGCTAACAAGCGTCTGAGTGTTCCGGAAGGATTCCTTGCAATCGACGGAATACTTGATCTTTGTCTGAACGTTGTAGACGGACTGGTTGTATACCCGAAAGTAATCGAGAAGCGTCTGATGTCCGAACTTCCATTCATGGCAACAGAGAATATTATGATGGATGCTGTTAAAGCCGGTGGAGACCGTCAGGAGCTACACGAAAGAATCCGTGAGCTTTCTATGGAAGCAGGAAGAAATGTAAAAGAGAAGGGACTTGACAATAACCTTCTTGAACTGATCGCAGCAGATCCGGCATTCAACCTGACTTTAGAGGATCTTCAGAAGACAATGAAACCGGAGAAATATGTTGGACGTGCAAGTGAGCAGGTAGATGCTTATCTTAAAAATGTGATCCGTCCACTGCTTGAAAAGAATAAAGAGATCCTTGGCGTGAAGGCTGAAATTAACGTATAGAATCCTTGGAATCTATCAGGACAAAGCGGAAAAATCAAAGGGATGTTGCATTTGGTTGCAGCACCCTTTTTTCTTTGATAAACTAAAATTATTTCGTATATTAAAATGTGGGGGAAAGAGAAAGGAATAAGAGAACATGGATATAGGACTGAATTGGAATGAATGGCATCAGGAAGCGGCGAGAAAACCATATGTCAGAGCGGGAGTGACTTTATTAAGTGGTGCGCTGATTCTGATGTCTGCACAGGAAATTGTTTCATTATATTTGGAAAAGAATCTGATTTCCGAAATAGAGGTCTGTGCGACAACAGAGGATATAAATGTGTCAGGAAATGATCTGCCGGAAAAAGTAACAATAACAAAACAGATAAAAGAACTGGAAAAAATGGATGAGCATTCTTTCTTATCAGCAGAAACTATCCAGACAGATGTTAATCAAGCAGATGTTATCCAGGTAGCAGCTGTTCCGGCAGAAATTTTAGTGGAAGAACCTATGGTAGAAGAAATCGCGGTGGAAGAACCAGTAGTAGAAGAGATTGTGGCAGAAAAACCAGGCGTGAAAAGAGATACAACTATAAATGTTGCAAGTGAACCGGTAATTACAAATCCTGATTCAATGGAAAATGTAAAAAATGAGGATGAAGAAGGGTCGATAGCAGTGGAAAATACAGATACCGGATATCTTATTAATGCGGAAGGTATGATCTGTGGACTTTCAGGAGACAAAGAAGTGATAAAGGATGGAGTATTGTACTTTCCTGAAAAAGGATGTTCCGGAATTGCGAGAGGAGCACTGTCGGATCTTGGTTCTGCTGTAGAAGAGATTGAAATTCCTGCTAATATAACAAATATTCAGCCAGGAGCGTTTGTGGGGCTGAGTAATCTAGGATGGACAGAAGCAGATGCAGCAAATCCAGCCTATGTTACGGTAGATGGTGTACTTTACACGGCAGATGGCACAGTTCTTCTTATATTTCCGGCAGCGTGGACAGGAACCTTTCAGGTGCCGGAAAGTGTGAAAAGTTTTGCGGAAAGTGCATTTGATGGAACAAATCTGGAATGTATTGATGCAAGATCCTGTACACTTGAACAGACGGAAAGTATTCCTGAAACGGTGAAACTTTTGGAGTAAAAGAAAAACATTGATTTTGTTTGTTGAAGAATCCGGGGACTTGCGCTATAATATGACGAGATTGAACAATAACAAACAGGAATTGGAGAAGATAGAATGAGTAAGAAAGTAAGAACAAGATTTGCACCAAGCCCGACAGGAAGAATGCATGTGGGTAACTTAAGAACAGCACTATACGCGTATCTGATCGCAAAGCATGAAGGGGGAGATTTCCTCCTTCGTGTAGAGGATACAGACCAGGAACGTTTTGTGGAAGGTGCACTTGATATCATTTACAGAACAATGGAGAAAACAGGTCTCATCCATGATGAGGGACCGGATAAAGATGCCGGATATGGACCGTATGTACAGAGTGAGCGTAATGCATCAGGACTTTATCTTAAATATGCAAAGCAGCTTGTAGAGCAGGGAGATGCTTATTACTGTTTCTGTGACAAAGAGCGCCTGGAGTCTTTAAAGACACAGGTTTCCGAAGGTGGAGTAGAGATTTCTGTTTATGATAAGCACTGCTTAAGTCTGAGTAAGGAAGAAGTAGAGGCGAATCTGGCAGCAGGTAAGCCATGGGTTATCCGTCTGAATGTACCGAATGAAGGTGAGACAACATTCCATGATGAGATCTACGGAGATATCACAGTTCCGAATGCAGAGCTTGACGATATGATCCTGATCAAATCTGATGGATTCCCGACATATAATTTTGCAAACGTAATTGACGATCATCTGATGGAGATTTCACATGTTGTTCGTGGAAATGAGTATTTATCTTCAGCACCGAAGTACAATCGTCTTTACGAGGCATTTGGCTGGGAGGTACCGGTTTACGTACACTGTCCGCTGATCACAGATGAGAATCATAAAAAGCTTTCAAAACGCTGTGGACATTCATCTGTAGAAGATTTGTTGGATCAGGGATTTTTGCCAGAGGCAATCATTAACTTTGTTGCGTTACTGGGCTGGAGTCCGACAGAAGACAGAGAGATTTTCTCACTGAAAGAGCTAGAGGAAGTGTTTGATTACCATCATATTAGTAAATCTCCGGCTGTTTTTGATATTGTAAAACTGCGTTGGATGAACGGTGAATATATCAAGGCAATGGATATGGATGCATATATGGAGCATGCTCTTCCGGTTGTTAAAGAAGTGGTGACGAAAGATTACGATCTTAAGAAGATCGCTGAATTGCTGAAGACGCGTATTGAAGTATTTCCGGATATCAAAGAGAAGATTGATTTCTTTGAGGAATTACCAGAGTATGATGTAGCGATGTATACACACAAGAAGATGAAGACCAACACAGAGAATTCATTGGAAGTGTTGCAAGATATGTTACCACGACTGGAGGCAATGACAGATTTCTCAATTGATGAGATTGAGGAAGTATGCAAAGCCTATATCGCAGAAAAAGAGTTGAAAAATGGTCGTGTACTGTGGCCACTTCGAACTGCAGTTTCCGGCAAACAGATGACACCGGGCGGTGCATATGAGATTATGGAAATCCTTGGAAAAGAGGAGTCGCTTGCACGTATCCGTAAGGGAATCGAAATGCTGAGCGAGGCAGCAGATGAAGAATAGAAGATCAAAAGTAATTCATACAGGGGCAACGTTAATGCGTTGCCCTTTTATTGAGTAGGAGGATTATGAGGGAACTAAACGAAGAGCAGAGAATTGCTGTATCGCATTTTGCCGGACCGATGTTAGTTTTGGCGGGACCTGGTTCCGGAAAGACATATACAATTACAGAGCGTATCAAACGATTGGTTAATGAGCATGATGTAGCTCCCGGCAATATTTTAGTCATTACCTTTACGAAAGCGGCTGCTGCTGAGATGAAGCAGCGCTATTTGGCAGAGGGAGGCAAAGGAGGTGTTCAATTTGGAACATTTCATGCGGTTTTCTTTACGATATTAAAATATGCTTATCATTATAGTGCAGATAACATTATACGTGACGAGATGAAGTATCGTATTTTGCGGGATCTGGTTGCTGAAAGCAGATTAGAAATACAGGATGAAAATGAGTTTCTGGTGGATCTGACTGCGGAGATCAGTCGTGTGAAAGGAGAACGGATAGAGCTGGAGCACTATTATTCGCCGATCTGTCCGGGGGATACATTTCGACAGATATTTACGAAATATCAACATTGCTTAGAGAAGAAGCGGCTTATTGACTTTGATGATATGCTGGTATATTGCTACGAACTTTTGGAACAGCGGCCGGATATTCGCGCACTGTGGCAGCAAAAATATCCATATATTTTGATCGATGAATTTCAAGATATTAATCGTGTCCAATATGAGACAGTTAAACTGTTGGCGCAGCCGAAAAACCATCTTTTTGTAGTAGGAGATGACGATCAATCTATATATGGATTCCGAGGAGCACGACCGGATATTATGAAGCAATTTCTGGCGGATTATAAAAACGCACAAATATGTAAGCTGGGGGTAAACTACCGCTGCAGTGCCAATATTGTAAAAGCGGCAGGGAATCTGATCGCCCATAATCAAAATCGTTTGCCAAAGGACATCCTCGCAGCGCATGAGGCGGGAGCTGAGGTCGAGAACCTTTGTTATGAAAAAAGTGCTGAGCAAAATGAAGCGATACGGCAGCAGATTTTGGAGTATCGTAAAGAGGGAGTTTTGTACAGGGAAATGGCAGTACTGTTTCGAACCAATCCTCAGGCGCGCGGACTGACGGTAAAGCTGATGGAGTATAACATTCCTTTTGAATTAAAGGAGCATTTGCCAAATTTATATGAGCACTGGATCGCAAAAGATATATTGACCTATATCGAGGTGGCGCAAGGGGCAAGGGAGCGAAGTAAGGTGATGCGTATCATTAATCGACCAAAACGCTATGTACATCGGAATGCTTTTACGGAAACTTATGCAGATTTTGAAGAATTAAAATTATTTTATGAAGATAAAGATTGGATGGTTGACCGTATTGAGCAATTACAATCAGACCTTGCCATGCTGGTGTCGCTAAAACCATATGCTGCCATTAATTTTATTCGTAAGGGAATCGGTTACGATGAATATATTCGAGAATATGCAGAGTACCGGGGAATCCGCGCTGAGGATATGTTTGATATATTAGATGAATTGCAGGAAGATGCGAGAGCGTGTGAGACCACGGAGGCATGGTTTGACTATATAAAACAATATGGCGATGCGCTGCAGGAGCAAGAAAACAAAAAATACGAAACCAAAGAAGATGCGGTACAGATATTGACAATGCATGGTGCCAAAGGATTGGAATATGAAATCGTGTTTCTTCCGGATGTCAATGAAGGTGTTGCCCCTCACAACAAAGCGGTTTTGGATGCAGATGTGGAAGAAGAACGACGACTTTTTTATGTTGCAATGACGCGCGCAAAAACAAAGCTAATTATAAGCTATGTAAAGACCAGACTTCATCATGAAACTGATCCGTCGCGTTTCTTGGACGAGATATTCCCGGAATCTGCCAAAAGTCAGACATAACAGTAGCAGGCGAACAGTGGAATCTGTCAACAGTCAGAAATGACAGCATTATGCGAACAGTGGAATCTGTCAACAGTCAGAAATGACAGCATTATGCAAACAGTGTGGGAAATGATCATTAATTAACTCAAAAATAAACTTTCCCGGGAAAAAATTAAAAAAAGGGTGTAAAGATGCGCAAGGTATTGTATAATAAGGAAGTTCGAGTGGCTTTGAAAAGCAGCCAACTTTGCAGAGAGTAGTTTGGAGAAAACAAACGATATAGAAAGTGGCTTCGAAAAGCAGCCAACTTTGCAGAGAACCGTTTTGGAAGTAACGAAATGAATGGAGGAAAATATGGCACTTAGTAAAGAGGACATTTTTAAGACAGGTCCCTCTCCGGAAGAGGAAAAATATAATACTGCCGTAGAACTGATGGATGCAATCGACTGTGTCGAGAGATTTGAGAGAGCGGTAACGTCGCTTCGCTCCGCAGCCGCCATGTTTGAGGAGTTGGGAGATTATGAGGATGCCAGGAAGCGTCGTAAGCAGTGCGCAGATAAGGCAGATCAGATAGAACGTGAAGGTTGCGAGAAAACCTTACAGACGGCGAAAGATATGTATGACAAAGCAAAAACAAAGAGTGACTACATTGCTGCAAATAGTGAGTATCGGAGATTAAAGAAATTTGCAGCATATGCAGATAAAGCAGAAGCAGGAGACAAAGCTTGCCATGCGGGGATTCGCAAGATTGAAACGCGCAAAGTGTATAAGCGTCGCGCTATTGCATTGGCAGTAATTGTTGTTATCTGTACGGTGATCATGGTAACTCCATTGTCGTATATCGTAAAAGGTTTTGGGCATAAAATGCTTGGCGATTACAAAGCTGCCATCAATTCTTATGATCAGGTAGAATATTTGCCGGGTGTAGGAACAATGAAGAAATCCTGTTATTACAAGATCGCCAAGAAATATGACGATGATAATCACCATAAGAAAGCAATGAAGGTATATCGTTTGGCTGGTGCATATGCAGATGCAGAACACCGCACAACCCGTTACCAAAAACGCTTTATGCGTAAGGCAGAGATTGGAACTAAAGTATACTATGCCGGAATGGTATTGGATAAAGCTCTGTTAGGGGAAAAAGCGATGTTGATTCGCAGTACACCGCTGAGTAAGGAGGAATTGCCATCCGGAAAAGAGGGCGAGAATCTAAAAGGCAAGAAATTGACAGAGTTCCTGAATGGAAAATTTACGAGTGCTAATTTTAGTGATCGTGAAAAGGTAATGATGGGAAAAGAAATTACGGCAAAAAAACGTGCCGGTATGCAAACGGTTGAGACCAAAAAAGAAGATATTGTTAAGAATCCAATATTTGTATTGCCGGAAGATACGATTTCAGAATATAAAGACAATCTTCCGCCCGACTGGGATCCGAACGGAATCTACCCGGTTGTATGGGTAAGTTTCCGATAAATTGAAACTAAATCGTTATACTGGAATTAGAAAGTCCCTGGATATACTTACGGTATTCCAGCGGGCTTTTTCCTGTTTCAGCCTTAAATTTTCTTGAGAAATAATTACTGTCTGAAAAACCGCAGAGTAAAGCGATCTCTGTGATTGAAAGATGAGGATTTTGCAGAGCTTTCATAGCGGCCTGAATGCGCAATATCGTCATATATTTTGTAGGACTAATGCTGTATATGCGCTGAAAGATCCGGCGGAAATGTCTGGAGGACAATCCGGAATACTGTGCCAGTTCTTCGATGGATAAATCTTCATTGTAATGATTTTCCATATAAGCAATAGTATTTGCGATGGAAACAACCTCTTTACTGTCAGATTTTTGGGACACGTCATAAAAACGTGACAACGAAGTAAAAAGCTGTGAGAGCAGACTGATGATCATTGTCTGATAGCCGGGGAGTTTAGTTTCGTATTCATTTTTGAGTGAAACGATCAACGTGTGGATTTCTTCATATTGTGCTAAGTTCAACGTTAATTGTCGTTTAAAACCTTGGGTTTTGGTTAAGGTGGGTTCAATGACAAAAAGTGCATGAAAGCCTGCCGTTGTTTTAATATCACTTTGATAGTCCAAAAAATAGGACAGGTGGAACATGATATTACATATATGAAAATTTTTGGGGTGTTTATAACCGTGTGCAGTATTATTACTGATCACAAAAACATCCCCCTTACGGATTGGATACTCTTCTCCGTCCACCACATGTGTGGCGGTGCCGCTCAGCACGATCACAAGCTCTGAAAAATCGGCATGTGTATGTAGACACAGATCTTCGTCATGTGTTCCATATTGTATAAAAAAAGGAAATGTTTCATCCTGTGTAAACCAATTCAAAAAAAAATCCATACGAAATCTCCATTCTATCTTCAGCACGTTTCTTTTGGTTGAAAATACAAACATTACTCCATGGTTCTATAACCATTTTCGCAAGTCTGAAAATGAAAGATATACGTCTTTTTGTTCTATTGAACCACAAACATTCTTTTTGTATAATACACACAGTAATAGGGTTATGGTCGAACGATATTTGTCGTTTGCATCATAGTAATTTTACAATGAAAAGTTATTCTCGTCAAAATAAATATCACGATGCGAGAGCAAACTAACAGTTGCACCGAATATCCTATCGAAGAACAGAACGGAGGTTAACTATGGCAAATCCTTATTTACCATCTTGGGAGTATATCCCGGATGGAGAACCAAGAGTATTTGGGGATCGCGTATATGTATACGGATCACATGATTGTGTGGATTGTGAAAGATTTTGTGATTACAAATTAAAAGTGTGGTCTGCATCTGTCCATGATTTGAGTCATTGGACATGCCACGGAGATATTTTCCGGTCAAAGGCAAAAGAGGGCAAAACAACGGATACACCTTGGACAGAACATGAATTATATGCACCGGACGTTGTAGAGAAAGATGGTAAATATTATCTCTATGCATATATTGTAGATGCGAAAGGTTGTGTAGCGGTGAGTGACCGACCGGAAGGCCCATTTATGATGCTGTCCCAGTATCAGTACAATATACCGGATCATTATGACAACGGTACGTTTATCGACCCGGGTGTATTGGTTGATGATGACGGAAGAGTATACGTGTATTGTGGATTCTTGGGATCTTACATGTGTGAACTGAACGGGGACAATATGTATGAAGTCGTGGATGGAAGTTATCAGACGGACATTATTCCGGTTACGGAGACGGAGGATGGATTTTTTGAAGCCTGTTCCCCACGAAAAGTAGGAGATACCTATTATTTGATCTATTCACCTAAAATTGGCAGCAGGCTTGCATATGCTACATCGGATTCTCCAACCGGGCCATTTACATATCGAGGATATATTGTGGATAATGGTGCCGACTATCCGGGTGGTAATAATCATGGCTCCATCTGCCAGATTAACGGACAGTGGTATATTTTTTATCATCGCATGACCAATGGCTCGATCATGTCGCGCAGGGGCTGTGTGGAGCGGATCGAGATATTAGAAGACGGCACGATCCCAACCGTGGAAATGACATCTCTTGGATTTGAGGAGTCGTTGAATCCGTATGAAGCAACGGCGGCAGATACGGTATGTGTTCTGAAAAACGTACAGATAAAAACTGCTCAATTGGAGGAAAACGTTGAAAGCACAGACCAGCATTTACGCAATGAGCAGGAAGCAGATACAACGGAGCAGCCGTCAGAGGCAGAACCTAAGGTTGACACAGAGTCAAAGGAAGAGAAAATTGAGGCAGATGAACCAGCGGCATTCATCACAGAATTAGATCCTTTTACAAGAATCATCACTAATATTACCGATGGCTGCGTAATGGGCTGGAAGTATTTTGATTTTGGCGATGATTTTACCGGAGATGAAATGACATTTATGGCAAAAGTACATCCGCGGGGCTGTCATGGCAAACTGCATATTTGTATCGACGATGAGCAGACAGAAATTGGCGTGGCAGAGTTTGAGCGAGATAGCACTACGCTTCGTACAAAAGTGCAAAACGTCACAGGAAGACATGCGGTTTATCTGATCGCACAGTCAGAATATAATGGATGGTCAGCTTGCTATTTTGAACGTCGCCAGTTATTCGACCTAGAGGCCTTCCAATTTTGCAAATAGAGGATTTCACAGCAAAGTTGTTTATCCTTAGGACGTTCCAATTTTGCAAATAACACCCTTGCCCACAATTAGTAGTTTACCTTATGCTTAATTTTTGATAAAATATTATCAGTATTATGCAGGATGCGCTCTCGCGAAGTTCATACATATTATTTCGAGAGCACATTAGATAAAAAGGAGGAACTGCTAAATGAAACAGTTAATGATAGGTAACGCTGCAGTTGCACGAGGTCTGTATGAAGCGGGCTGTGGCGTTGCTTCCAGTTATCCGGGTACGCCAAGTACCGAGATTACGGAAGAAGCAGCTAAGTACGATGAGATTTATTGTGAGTGGGCGCCAAATGAGAAAGTAGCACTGGAAGTGGCTTTTGGTGCTGCCGTAGCTGGAAAACGCAGTTTTTGCGGAATGAAGCACGTAGGACTTAATGTCGCAGCAGATCCGTTATTCACGATCTCTTATACCGGAATCAATGCCGGAATGATCATCGGTGTTGCGGACGATGCGGGTATGCACTCATCCCAGAACGAGCAGGATTCAAGACATTATGCGATCGCTGCCAAGGTACCAATGTTAGAGCCTTCGGATTCTGCAGAGGCACTTGCATTCACAAAGATCGCTTATGAAATTTCTGAGAAATATGATACGCCGGTATTCATGAAAATGTGTACCCGTGTTGCACATTCACAGAGTTTGGTTGAAACATCCGAACGTGTGGAGCCGGCACTCAAAGAATATAAGAAAGACATAGCAAAATATGTTATGATGCCGGCAAATGCGAAACGCCGTCATCCAATTGTAGAGCAGCGTACCAGAGACTTGATCGCATACGCTGAGACAACACCACTCAACCGTGTTGAGATGGGTGATACTAAGATCGGAATTATAACATCTTCAACTTCGTATCAATATGTGAAGGAAGTGTTCGGAGACAATGCAAGTGTCCTGAAATTGGGACTGATCAACCCGCTTCCTGAAAAATTAATTCTTGATTTTGCACAAAAAGTAGACAAATTATTCATCATAGAAGAATTGGATGATATTATCGAGAGCCATTGTAAGAAATTAGGACTGGATGTGACAGGTAAA
>ENA-ORTB01001483-ORTB01001483.1-human-gut-metagenome-genome-assembly--contig:-NODE-1483-length-25673-cov-6.064330_pt1 | contig 25673 bp, 17 predicted proteins | sample MGYA00241905_ERZ509174 | MGnify/ENA primary metagenome ERZ509174 (study PRJEB26280, sample SAMEA2338851) | human gut metagenome | biome: human gut; feature: human-associated habitat; material: faeces... | reverse complement strand
TTCAAGCTGCAAACCCGCAATGTTGGGGGTCGAGGGGGACTCCCCTCGCCTTTCTCTTGGGGTTCCAAAGGGGATATTCTCTTTGGAAAGAGAATATCCCCTTTGACTGCGCACTCCCATGCCAATGGGAGACACCCCCGCAGCGCTTCGCGCTGCACCCCCGCGCCCCAACGGGGCGCGCAAGAAACTCCCCCTCACGGGGGAAAGTGAGGAACATTTTCATGATTTTCAAAAAATCCGGCCCGCCGGAATGGCTGCTCGTCTGTTTGGGCAACTACGGCAAGCAGTATGAAAACACCCGCCACAACATCGGCTTCATGGCCGCGGAGCGTCTGATCGACAAGCGCGATCTTCGCTGCAACCGCCTGCGCTTCCGCGCGCTGACGGAGGTTATCGAATTTGGCGGGGCGAATGTGCTTTTGATGATGCCGCAGACCTACATGAACCTCTCCGGCGAGGCTGTGGGCGAGGCGGCGCGGTTCTATAAAATTCCCGCCGACCACGTCATCGTCATCTCCGACGATATTTCGCTCCCGCTCGGCAAGCTCCGCGTGCGCGGCAATGGCAGCGCAGGCGGACACAACGGCCTCAAGAACATCATCGCGCACCTCGGCACCGACGCTTTCCCGCGCGTCAAGGTCGGCGTCGGCGCGCCGGAGCACGACATTGTCGACTGGGTCATCGGCCCGTTCACGGCCAATGAGCGCAAGGTCATCGACGGTGTGCTCGACCGCGCGCTCGGCGCGGCGGAGTGCATCATCACCGACGGCGTGAGCGCCGCGCAGAACCGCTACAACGGCTGAACGCTTTTTGCCGCCAAAATTTAAAAAATCGACATAGACTTTTTGCCAAAAGCCTATATAATAAAATGACTGACGACCACGGGCATGACCCGCCGCGGCTGCGGCGGATCTGCCCTTTTGCGCGCTGCGGGAGGAGGGATACGGCATGGCGCAGGGGATGAACAAACTCAACGAAGCGCTCGCATCTCTTCCCGAGGTGCGCGAGCTGCTGCTCTCGCTTGACGCGGGCACGTCGCCCATCGCCGTGTCGGGCCTTTCGGGTGTGCACCGCGCGCAGCTCACCGCTGCCGTGCGGCACAAGACACAGCGCCCGCTTTTGATCGTCTGCGCGGATGAAAACGAGGCAAACCGCATGGCGGGCGACCTGCACGAGCTGCTCGGCGAGGACGTGAGCCTGCTGTTCGCGCGCGAATGGCAGCTGCGCGACCGCGTGTTCGCCTCCCACGGCTGGGAGCAGCAGCGCATCGGCTCGCTGTGCAGCCTTGCCGCCGGAAAAGCGCCAATCCTGGTCGCGACGGTCGACGGCCTGATGCAGCGAACGCTCCCGCCCGACGCGCTGCGCGGCGCGGTGACGGACATTTCGCTCGGCGACCGCTTTGACCTGAACGCGCTCTCGAAAAAGCTTGTCGAAAGCGGCTACACGCGCGCGGAAACGGTCGAGGGCGTCGGCCAGTTCGCGCTGCGCGGCGGCATTCTCGACGTCTGGTCGCCGCTGAGCGCGCCCGTGCGCGTCGAGTTTTTCGACGATGAGGTCGACGCGATGGGCGAATTCGACGTGACGACCCAGCGCCGCACGCAGAACGTCAAATCCCTGACCGTCCTGCCCGCGGCAGAGGTGCTGCCCGCCCTCTCGGACGGTGGGCGCGAAAAAATGCTCGAGCGCCTTGGGCGCGCCGCACAGAAAATTGCGAAAAAGGCCGAAGACAGCCCCATCGTCCAAACGCTGCGCAGCGACATCGAGAGGCTTCGTAACGACCTGCCGCTCGGCGGCATGGACCGGTATCTCGCCGCGTGCTACCCCGACGAGGTCTGCGCGCTCGACTATCTTTCACCCGACACGCTGATCGCCGTCAGCGACGGCATGCGCGTTTTGGAACGCAGCAAGAACTACCACTGGGAGCTCTCCGAGGACGTGAAGCCCCTGATCGAAGAGGGCGTTTTGTGCGGCGAATTCGCCGCGCTCGCGCTCAGTCAGGAGGCATTGAGCCACCGCATGGGCGCGTTCCCCGTGCTGCTGCTCGATTCGCTCCCCACGTCGCGCAATCTGCTGCCGCCGAGGGCCATCCTCAGCATGAACGCGCGCTCGCTGCCGTCGTACGGCGGCAGCCTGGAGACCGCCGCGGGCGACATGGAGCGCTATCTTGGCGCAGGCTGCGGCGTGCTCGTTCTCTGCGGCAACGAAACGCGCGCGAAAAACTTCCGGCGCCTTTTGGAAGAGCGGAACATCCGCGCGCAGCTCAACTTGAAAAACGACCGCCTCCCCGCCCCGCACGAGACCGTCATCGGCCTCGGCGCGCTGAGCGCGGGCAGCGAATATCCACAATTAAAGCTCGTCATCCTGACCGAGGGCCAGCTGACCGCTCCTCTCTCCGGCAAGCGCGCAAAGGCGCGGCCGAAGAAAGAGACGTCGGCCCGCGCCGCGCTGCGGTCCTATGAAGACCTCTCCCCCGGCGATCTCGTCGTGCATGTCCACCACGGCATCGGCCGCTTTGCGGGCATCGAGCGCATGCGCGTCGACGGCGTGGACAAGGACTATATCAAGATCTGCTACGCGGGCAACGACAGCTTGTACGTCCCCGCGACGCAGCTCGACATGGTGTCGAAATACATCGGCGGCCATGGCGAGGACGAGGACGGCCAAATACGCACGAAGCTCAGTAAGCTCGGCGGCACGGACTGGTCGCGCGCGAAAACGAAGGCGCGCGCCGCGGCGAAGGACCTTGCCAAGGGTCTCATCGCGCTCTATGCCGAGCGCCAGCGCCGTCCTGGCTTCGCCTTCTCGCCCGACTCCCCGTGGCAGAAGGAATTTGAAGAGGCCTTTGACTACGAAGAGACCGACGATCAGCTCCGCGCCATCGACGAGATCAAGGCCGACATGGAGCGCAGTACGCCGATGGACCGCCTGCTCTGCGGCGACGTCGGCTACGGCAAGACTGAGGTCGCGCTGCGCGCCGTGATGAAGTGCGTGCTCGACGGCAAGCAGGCGGCCATCTTAGTGCCGACCACCGTGCTCGCCCAGCAGCACTACGCGACGGCGCTGAACCGCTTCCGCTCGTTCCCCGTGCGCATCGAAGTGCTCTCGCGCTTCAAAACGCCCGCGCAGAAGAAGCAGATTTTGCAGGACGCCGCCGCGGGAAAGATCGACTTACTCATTGGCACGCACTCGCTGCTGCAAAAGAGTTTGCACTTCAAGGACCTTGGCCTTCTCATCATCGACGAGGAGCAGCGCTTCGGCGTAACGCACAAGGAAAAGCTCAAGGAGCTCTCGCGTCAGGTCGACACGCTGACGCTCTCGGCAACGCCCATCCCCAGAACGCTCAACATGGCGCTCTCGGGCATCCGCGACATGTCGACCATCGACGTCCCGCCCGTCGACCGCCAGCCGGTGCAGACCTATGTGCTCGAGCATAACTGGAGCGTCATCGCCGACGCCATCCGGCGCGAGCTCGCGCGCGGCGGGCAGGTCTACTACATGCACAACCGCGTCGAGACCATCGACCGCTGCGCTGCGACACTCAAAAAGCTCCTCGGCGACGACGTCGCCATCGGCGTCGCGCACGGCAAGATGGACGAAAAGGGCCTGTCGTCCGTGATGCAGCAGCTCTCGGACGGAGAAATTCAGGTGCTCGTCTGCACGACGATCATCGAGACGGGCATCGACATTCCGAATGTCAACACCCTCATCATCGAGGACGCCGACCGCCTCGGCCTCGCCCAGCTGCACCAGATCCGCGGCCGCATCGGCCGCAGCGCGCGCCGGGCGTATGCCTATATGACCTACCGCGCGGGCAAGATCCTCACCGAGGTTGCGGCCAAGCGCCTGACGGCCATCCGCGAATACGCGGAGTTCGGCTCGGGCTTCCGCATCGCGATGCGCGACCTTGAGATTCGCGGCGCGGGCAATTTGCTCGGCCCCGAGCAGTCGGGCTACATGATGAGCGTCGGCTACGATATGTACTTGCAGCTCCTGGAAGAGGCCGTACTCGAGCAGCGCGGTGAAAAGGCGCCGCAGCGCACCGAATGCTCGGCAGACCTCACAGTCTCGGCCAACCTGCCGGAGAGCTACATTCCCTCGGGCGAGCAGCGCATGGATATCTACCGCCGCATCGCGGCGCTGCGCACCGCTGAGCAGTCGCAGGAGCTGCTCGACGAGCTCATCGACCGCTACGGCGAGCCGCCCCAGCCGGTCCTCAAGCTCATGGACGTCGCGCTTTTGCGCGCGGAGGCCGTGCAGATCGGTGTGAGCGATATCTCGCAGCGCGGCAGCGAGATCACCTTCACCTTTGCCGCGTCCGAGGCAGTCCCCGTGGAGGCCGTGATGGCCCTCTGCTCACTGCCGAAGAACCGCCGTCGGCTCACGCTCTCCGCCACGGGGACGGAGCCGAAGCTCCTGCTGCGTCTTTCGCCGGGCGAGGACGCATTGGATACAGCCTTGACGCTGGTCGGAGACCTGCGTGTGAATAAGGAAGAAAACGAAAAAGAGGTAACATTATGATCAAAAAGAGATTGCTTTCGTTCCTTGGCGCGGCGGCCATCACCGCGGCGCTCACCTTTGCCGTCGTGTCGCTCTCGCCCTCGAACGGCTTCACCTCCGGCACGATGCAGGAGGGTCTCTGCTACGAAGCGACCGGCGTCGCGCCCGACGCGATCGTCGCAAGCCTGAACGGCAACGGCGCGAGCGCCGACCTTGTCGCATACTGGATCGGCTACGACGTGTCGTATCTCAACAGCTACATGCAGTATTACACCGGCTCGTCCATCAACTGGGACGACACCCTCTCCGACGGCATGAGTGTCGCCGACTATGTGAAAGCAAGCGTGCTCTCGTCCGTCAAGCAGCACTTGGTGCTTGAAAATCTCGCCAGCAAGTACGGCGTGACGCTTACCGCCGAGCAGGAGGCCGCCATGGCCGAGAGCGACCAGAGCTACATTGACCAGTACGGCAGCGAGGAAGCTTTTGAGGCCGAGATCGCCAAGCTCGGCATGCGCCGCGAGACCTATGACCGCGTCGCGCGCTCGAACTACCTGTATCAGAATCTCTATGAGCTCTACAATACCGAGGGCAGCGCGCTCTACGCCTCCGACGAGGACCTCGCCGTCTACGCCGCCGAGCAGGGCTACATCACGGCGGACCACATTCTGCTTGCGACGAAGGACACGACGACCGGCGAAGCCCTCACCGACGAGCAGAAGGCCGAAAAGAAAGCGCTCGCTGAGGAGCTCGTCGAAAAGCTCAATTCCTACAACGGCGACGACATCGCCTCCTACTTTGCCGAGCTCGCCGACGAGTACAGCGAGGACCCCGGCCGCGAGACCCATCCCACCGGCTACACCTTCACGACCGGCTCGATGGTGCAGGAGTTTGAAGACGCCGCCTACGCGCTTTCCGAGGGCGAGGTGAGTGAAGTCGTCGAATCCAGCCTCGGCTATCACATCCTGCTCCGCCTGCCGCTCGACAAGTCCGCCGCAGCCGACGAGGTGCGCGAGGAGTACTTCACGAACTTCATCGCCGAGCAGGTCGACGCCGCCGCGATGGCGACGAGCGCGGACTATGATAAGCTCGACCCGCAGACGATCTACGAGGCGATCGTCGCCGCGCAGGCGGAGGGTTAAATCGCAGCGCGGCGCACTGTACGGCGTTTGCGCCCGCGAGGGCGCGTGAGGGGCAGCCCGAAAGGGCTGCTTCCTTTTTGCGTCTCGGCAGGGGCACTGCTTTTTTCCCTGCACCGTGCAGAGGACAAAATAAAAAGGAGACCTCTTTCGAGGTCTCCTTTTATTTTCAGGGGTTAGCGGTGCTTTAGCACTTCTCGAAGATGGTGGCAACACCCTGGCCGCCGCCGATGCAGAGGGTGGCAAGACCCTTCTTGGCGTCGTCGCGCTTGAGCATTTCGTGCAGCAGGGTGACGATGATACGAGCGCCGGAAGCGCCGACGGGGTGGCCAATGGAGATCGCGCCGCCGTTGACGTTGACCTTGCTCATGTCAAAGTGCAGCTCGCGTGCGACAGCGATGGACTGCGCGGCGAAGGCTTCGTTGGCCTCGACGAGGTCGATATCGTCGATGGTCAGGCCGGCCTTCTGCATGGCCTGACGGGAAGCGGGCACGGGGCCTACGCCCATGATCTTCGGGTCGACGCCGCCCTGGCCCCAGCTGACGAGCTTGGCCATGGGCTTGAGGTTGTACTTCTTCACGGCCTCGCCGGAAGCGAGGACGATGGCGGCAGCGCCGTCGTTGATGCCGGAGGCGTTACCGGCGGTGACGCGCTGGACGTGCTTCTTGGTATCGGCTTCGTGGATGCCGGTGGGCTCGAAGGTGTGGACGATCTCGTCCTCAACGCCCTCGGGGCCGACGGGGAACGCGCCGCGCAGCTTGGCAAGACCCTCGACGGTGGAACCGGCGCGGGGGAACTCATCCTTCTTGAACTCGACGATCTCCTTCTTGACCTTCACGGGGACGGGAACGATCTCGTCGTCAAAACGGCCGGCAGCCTGAGCAGCCTCGGTCTTCTGCTGGGAGGCAGCGCCGAAGGCGTCGAGCTCTTCGCGGGTGATGCCCCAAACATCGCAGATGTTCTCGGCGGTGGTGCCCATGTGGTAGTTGTTGAACGCATCCCACAGGCCGTCCTTGATCATGGTGTCGACGAGCTTCTTGTCGCCCATGCGGGCGCCCCAGCGCTCATCGAAGGAAGCGAAGGGAGCGGCGCTCATGTTCTCGGTGCCGCCGCAGACGACGATATCGGCGTCGCCGGCGAGGATGGCGCGGCCAGCCTCAATGACGGACTTCATACCGGAGCCGCAGACCATACCGACGGTATAGGCGGGGACGGAATAGGGGAGACCGGCGCCCACGCCGACCTGACGGGCGACGTTCTGACCAAGACCGGCGGTCAGGATGCAGCCGAACATCAGCTCATCGACATTCTCGGGAGCGACATTCGCGCGCTTGAGGGCTTCCTTCACGACGATGGAGCCGAGCTGAGCGGCGGGGGTGTTCTTCAGGGAACCGCCGAAGGAACCGACAGCGGTACGGCAGCAGTTGACGACGTATAATTCTTTCATTTGACTTCTCCTTTAAAATTTGTAAATCCGGAATGAGATCCGATTTTCTTCGATTTTGATTATACACACAGAAAAATGAAAAATCAACTGCAAAGTTGCGAAAAATATAGGCAATTTTGATTTTTTTCTTTCATTTCGTTAACTATTTAACAAGAATGAAGAATATCTTGCACCACGGGATCGTTTTGCACCCAAAGGCGCAGGGAAAGCAGCACCGCTGGAGCTGCATGGGATAAGGGGGCCATTCTCTCGTGTGAGACAATGGCCCCCTTTCCCGCGTCTCCACACGCTGTTGGAATAAAAAGCAGCAGCTCTGCCCGGCTGTCCCCCCGCGCCCAAGGGCGCAAAAAAGGGACGCCTCTTTCGAGGCGTCCCTTTTAATAAGTAGTTTCTACGAAACAGAAATAACTTAGAACTTGGGCTTCTGGGCCTTGACCTTGGGCTCCTGGCCGTTGCAGACGGCGACGATGTCGTTGGCAACGCTGGTGCAGCAGTTGAGAACGCTCTGCTCGGTGGTGGCGGCCATGTGCGGGGTCATGATGACGTTGTCGAGGTTGAACAGCTCGCGGCTGGACTCCTGGATGGGCTCATGCTCGAACACATCGAGACCGGCCTGGAACAGCGTGCCGTCCTTCAGGCACTCGACAAGCTCGTTCTCCTTGATCAGAGCGCCGCGCGCGCAGTTGATGAAGGAAGCGGTGGGCTTCATCCAGCTGAACTGCTCACGGCCGATGGAGTGCTCGGTGGAGGGAACGACGGGCAGATGCACGGACACGAAGTCGGCCTGCTCCCAGACCTCCTTGGCGGTGGCCTTCAGCTCGCACAGATCGCCGATCTTGTCCTGCGTGAGGTACGGATCGTAGCCGATGACGTTCATGCCGAAGCCGTACTTGCACTTCTGCATGGCGAGCTGGGAGATACGGCCGCAGCCGATCATACCGAGGGTCTTGCCGCCGAGCTCATAGGTGTGCTCCATGCCCATACGGACGAGGAAGTTGCCGCCGCGGAACTGACGGTCGACATAGGTGAAACGCTTGGCGCACATGAGCATCAGCATGACGGCGTGCTCGGCGACGGCGTTGGCGTTGCCGGCAGGCGCGTAGACAACGGTGATGTCCTTGGCGTGGGCGTGGTCCATGTCGATGTTATCGAGGCCGGCGCCCTGCTTGCCGATGACCTTGAGGTTCTTGCAGGTGTCCATCATCTTGGCGGTGATGGGCTCGGTGCGGCACATGATGGCGTCGGGCTGGAACTCGGCGAGCTCCTTGACGTAGGTCTCCTCGTCGTTATGGCTGCACAGCTTCACTTCAAAGTCGTTGGACTCGAAGATGTGCGTGGCCACCTCGTTGAGCTCGATGGTGTAGTAAACTTTGAACTTTGCCATGATAAAGATCTCCTCTCAAATTTTTATTTATTGAATTGCCAAATGATTTCATACGGTTTCTTCATTATACCTTGCGCTTTGCACAAAAGCAAGCGATTTTCAGAAAGATTTGCAAGAACTTATTCAAATAATTGAACAGCATCTTTCATTTTGACGATTTGCCGTCATGTCTTTCCCCTGTTTTCTGCAATTTTCGCTGCAAAACAAAAAAGGACATAAAAGGCGCTTGACAAACTACTACATATGTAGTATATAGTTATCAACGACAAATGTAGTAGATCATCTAAGGAGGTCAACCCATGGACGATAAGAAGAGACTGCCCGACGCGGAGCTTGCCGTGATGCAGGCCATCTGGGCCGTCGGCGGCGAGGTCAGCCGCGGCGATCTCGACGGCGCGCTCGCGAGCCACGGCTGGAGCGCCAACACCGTCAACACCTACCTTACTCGCCTGTGCGAAAAAGGATTCCTCTCGAGCCGCCGCGAGGGGCGGAACAATTTGTACACGCCGCTCGTCTCAAAGGACAGATACCTCGAATTTGAGAGCCGCAGCGTCCTGAAGCGGCTCTACGGCGGGTCGCTCGGCAGCTTTGTCGCGGCGCTGAACGCCGAGCAGCCGCTCGAGCAGAGCGAGATCGACGAGCTACGGCAGTTTTTGGACGATATGAGCCGGTAAACGGCGATAAAAAGGAGGACGCACCATGGAAACATTTCTGCTGAATCTGTTGAAAACTTCCCTGTTAGGTTCCCTCGCCATTCTGGCGATGCTGGTACTCAAACCCCTCTGGCGCGAGCGCTACCGCGCGAAGACACGCTGCTGGCTGTGGCTGGCGCTGGCGGCATTTTTGCTGCTGCCGGTCGATTTTTCGGTGAAAAACGCGCCGGTGCAGGCCGCACCGCCGAAAGACTACACCCTCTTTGTCGGCACGGATAAGACAGCCATCCAATCGACCGACAACCTGTTTGGCGACATGGCCGAAAAAAGCGGCCAGTCCCCCGCCGCGGTGCGCGACACGATCATCCAGCGCCCCGTGACGAATCCCGAGCAGAAGACGACGCGCTACATCCCCGTGACGACGATCTTGTTTTACGGCTATCTTGCGGGCGCGGCGGCGTTCCTGTTGTATCAGGGTGTCTCCTACGCCCTCTTCCGCCGCACGGTGCGCCGCTGGAAGAGAGACGTCGCCCGCGCGGACTACGCCGCGATGCTCTCTGACACGGCGCGCGACTTAGGCGTGAGCGCGCCGGAGATGATCGTCTGCGAGGCCATCTCCACCCCCGCGGTGACGGGCCTGCTGCGCCCGCGGCTGCTCCTGCCCCACGAGCGCTACGACGTGCAGGAGCTGCGCTACATCCTGCGCCATGAGCTGTGCCATTTGAAGCGGCGCGATATGCTCTTAAAGCTCGTGCTGCTCGCGGCCAACGCGATGCACTGGTTCAACCCCGTGGTCTATCTGATGCTGCGTCAGGCGGACGAAGACATCGAGCTTGCCTGCGACAGCGCGGCGACCGACGGGCTCGAACTCCCCGAGCGCGCGGCTTACAGCCGGACGCTCCTTGCCGCCGTGCAGTCCAGCGTGCGGGCGCTGCCCGCGACGACGTGCTTCGGCGGCACGGTCGAGCGCCTGAAGCGGCGCATCACGAACGTCCTGGGCGCGCAGAAAAAGCGCGGGCTCGGCGTTGTCGCCCTCGTGCTGGCGCTGACGCTCACGGCGGGCTGCGCCGTCAGCTGGGGCGAGCGCGCACAGACGCAGAAAAATGATGACCCGTTTGCCGACAAGAGCTATACGGTCGACACGCTCTTATATGAAGCGCCCGGCTTTACGGATGGCTTTACGGATGGCGCATACCCCACCTTCCGCACCGCGACGAATCCCGCAGGGGAGAAATACGTCACGATGTTCAACGATCTGGGCTATGCCCTTATCTACGGCCCGATGGAGGAATACAAGCTGGAAAAGCAGTCCTTCTACGCACTCTTCGGCAACACCAGAGACGCTTCTCCGGTCGACGACCTTATGCAGCACAACAAATCCGCATGGACCGGCTACTGCGAAGAGGCAAAGGACTCTCAGCCGTATCAGGCCTATCTTCTTGAGCAGGAAGACGGCACAATCTATCTCGGCCTTTCCGCCGACTATGCGGAAGACGGCAGTGAATGCTTCTGCATGGTCTACCGGCTGGAAAAGGAGGACGACACGATCTACGCCTCGATGGACGACTATGCCGCCGAGCGCGTGGCGGAGCTCAAAAAAGGCACGATGACCTATTCCGTGTCGGAAAACAACGACTATGCGTCCCGCTCGATCGAAGACACGGTCGCCGACGTGCGCGTGACGCAGCTCGAGTTCGCCGATTCGCTCGGCAACCTCTCCCCCGACGGCACGGTGCTGGAGCTGTGGTACTTCCAGTACGAGATGAAGCCCACGAACGAGGCGGGCGCGCAGATCAACATTGTCGGCGGGCAGGAGTTGACGGACGACGGATATCTCAACGAGAACTGGACGCACTATCTCACCGTCCTGCACTACACCAGCGGCGAGCAGACCGGCTATCAGGTCATCGGCACCTATACCGGCAACGACGGGCTGTGGTACAACGGATGCAGCTACAGCGGAGAGGAAAAGTATTACCTGCACGACTTCTATGTCGACTACGCGGGGCTTGATCTGCCGAAGATGTTCATTCCCGACCTGCTGAACGACACGGCGGCGGACGGCTACGGCCGCGCCAACCAGTGCGAGGCGCGGCTCATTTCGGGCGACGGCAGCTACTACTTCTATGCGCCGATCACCGCCTGGGCGTGCAATCCGGGGACGGAGTTCTGGTACTCCCGCTACGACACCGGCTCCTACTTCAACGCAAAGAAGCTCGAGCAGAGCCTTGACGAAGCGAAGGTGGAATGGGAAAGCACCGGCGCAAAGGCCGAGAAGACCGACGCGGGCTGGCGCTTTGTGACGCACGAGGGCATGAGCAACACAATTGTCACGCTCTTTGATGCGCCGGACGGCACCTGCTACGAGGTCACAACGCACTGGACGTTCGACGGCAGCACGGAAGAGAATCAGTGGGGCTGGAACCGCGACCGCGCCGTTGAGGGCGAGGCCGAGGTACTCCGGGCGATGGTCAGAAGCTTCACGGTGAACTGGGACGCCGACGCGGCGGCTGATCCCGCGCTGGACGATTCCGATTTTCAGGCCGATCTTCAGCTCGCGTCGAACGGCGGCGCAGCGTGGATGTTTCTCTACCGGGACAATGCGGCGATCACCGACCGCGATATGCTGAACGTCACGCCAACGGTCAGGCTTGACGAGTGCAGCTATGCGCTATTGCATGATAAGTTCACCCCTGCTGACGGAGCACGGTCGCTCACGCTCTGGCTCAGCAACAACGATTCCTCGCACCTTGCGTTCTTCGAGGGCACGGACATCATGCTCTACCAGCGAGACGACGCATACTACTATAAGGTCAGCGATTACGGCGACTATGCAACGCTCTACGACGCGATGCTCGCATGGTTCAACAGCGCCCAGTCTGGCACTGAGCCATCCGACGCATCTTCGGCCACCACGACAAATGCCGTCAGCCGCGACTCGCTCATCAAGGCTGCCGACAGCTACGTCGATCTGGGCGGCTACCTCTGGTACACCGCGGGCGGCAAGCTCTATCGCTGGCGCGAGGGCGGCAGCGTGGAGGTCCTCCATGATCTGCCGGTCAACGATGTGACCGACACGACGGTCGATGCAACGTTATCCGTTGTGAGCGATCAGGTCGCGCTCCGCTACTACATCGGCGGCGGATTCATGGGCTCATTTGTCACGGAGCTTTACGGCGCTGACGGCAAGCAGTCCGCCACGCTCTACGGCTACGAGTCCATCGCCATCAGCGGCAGCACCATCGTCGAGACAACGAAGTTTCCGCCGACAGTAAACAACCTGCGCCTCTCGACCGACGGCGGCAAGACCTGGACGAGCATCGGCGATGCGGACTATTTCTACGGCAGCGTCACGGAGGATGGCAGCAGCATCAGCTACTTCCCCGGTGCCCTTGAGATCCGCGACGGCTATGTCTACACCACCGCCGTCTACGATATCGACCATCAAAAGACGAGCGACCCGCTCGTGACGCACTCTGTGCGCGTGAATCTGAAGACCGGCGCGCAGGAAATTCTGGACTGAAGCAGTCAAATTTCAAAAAGGCGGCCCGAAGGCCGCCTTTTTCTCCGCTTTTTTGCGTAAAATGATGGGAATATTGCAAAAAGGTACTGGAACATCTCAAAGATATGTGGTATGATGGGAATATTCCAAAACGTATATCTCGGGAGGTTCCCATCATGGAACACAATCCGATTCTCAAAAATCCGCTGTCGCTCGACAGCGAAATTCCTCTCTATTCCCAGCTCATGGGCATCATCAAGCGCAGCATCACCTCCGGCGCGCTCAAGGTCGGCGACCTGCTGCCGAGCGAGGCCGAACTCTGTCGCTCGTATGATATCAGCCGCAACACCGTGCGTCAGGCCATCGGCGCGCTGGAAGAAGAGGGCTTCGTCGTGCGAAAGCGCGGCAAGGGCACGTTCGTCACTGACCCGAACACGCGCCGCAAGGGCGTGCAGTATTCGTTCACGACGGAAATTTCCCAGCTGGGCAAAACGCCGTCGTCCACGCTGGTCGACTTCGCGGTCATCACGCCGAGTCCCAAGATCGTGACGCTCATGGGCCTTGAGCCGGGTGTCAAAGTCTATCGCTTCACGCGCGTGCGAAACGTCGACGGCGAGCCGCTCATTTTAGAGACGTCGTACTACCCAGAGTACATCTACCCGAACCTGACGCGCGAGCTTTTGGAGACGCACAGCTTCTACAGTCTCCTCTACCACGTCGGCGTCATCCCGTTTTCCGCGTCGGACACGTATGAGGCCGTCGTGCTCGCGCCGCACGAGGCGCAGCTTCTGCACTGCGCGCCCGGCTCGGCGGCGTTTTTCCATCAGCGCCGCACCACGACCGAGAACGGGCATACCTATGAATACACCACGAGCTATATGCGCGCGGACCGCGTGAAGCTGGATGTGAGATTTCAGAAGGGATCAACCTCCTTCATGCGCACGGTGGACTGAAAAAATCGGCAGCCGAAAGGCTGCCTTTTTTCGCGCCCTCCTGCGCAGCGGGGTTTTTATCGCAGCGCGGCAGCGCTGCATCGTTGTTCCCCACACCGTGTGGGGACGCGACAAAGGGGGATATTCTCTTTCTCGAAAGAGAATATCCCCCTTACACCCCTAAGAGAAAGAACGAGGGGCCTTCCCCCTCGACCCCGCACATTGGCAGTTTAGGGCTCGAAGAGCTGCACGCGCTGCGCAATCGGGTGCGGTGTACATGGCTTCGCCATGAATCTTCTGCTATTCGTTACTGGTTGCAACCGCGCCTTACTACCGTGAGGCGCGAGTGACGTTACTTCGGCGGCAGACTGCGTGCGAAATAGCGGCATTGCTAACGCTCGCCGCATTGTGGAGTGCTCCGGTAGACGGAAATTAGGCTCTACTTCTACAAGATGGGCAGAGCGGCAGCGGATAATAGAAGCAAGTCAAATCGTATAGCAACTCTCAACGCGGCAACGCCGCGCGCAGGCATTTCCATTCCGGAGGCATCAAGGTCATTCAAGATTGAAACTGCCAATCAAAGCCCTTTCTCTTGGGGGGTGTAAGGGGGGATATTCTCTTTCTGCGGAAAGAGAATATCCCCCCTTGGTGCTGCGGCGCGCACGCCGCATATCCCTCCGCGCTCTGCGCGGAAAGCAACCGCTCCCCCGAGGGAGCGCAAAAAAGAAGCAGCCCTTTCGGGCTGCCACTTTTTTACTTTTCACAAATGACCGGCTTTTGGCGGTCAGACTCCACAAAGGCCTTGGCCTTTTCGACCGCCTCCGCGCGGGGAAGCTTGACCTGCTCGCCGGTGCGCATGTCCTTGCAGGACACGACGCCCGCGTTGATCTCGTCTTCACCGAGGAAGTAGACGTAGGGCACCTTGAGCTTGTCGGCGTAGTTCATCTTGGCCTTGAATTTCTTCTTTTCCGTATAGATCTGCGTGCTGACGCCCGCGGCGCGAAGATCGGTCGCGAGCGAGATGGCCTCGCTCAGGTCCTCGGTCATCGGCAGGATAAGCACGTCCGCCGGCGCGGTGCAGATATCGCTGTTGAGCAGCCCCTGCTCGCCGAGGACATAGAACAGGCGCGTCACGCCGATCGAAATGCCGACGCCGGGGAGCTTGCGGTCAGTATAGTACTCCGCAAGGTTATCGTAGCGGCCGCCGGAGCAGACCGAGCCGATCTCGGGGTGGTCGAGCAGCGTCGTCTCGTACACCGTGCCGGTGTAGTAGTCGAGGCCGCGCGCGATGGTCAGGTCGACCGCGAAGTTCTCCTGCGGCACGCCGAACGCGCCGAGGTACTTGGCGACGGTCGTCAGCTCGTCGAGGCCCTGGTCGAACATCTCGTTGCGGCCGCGGTACTTTTCAAGAGAAGCGAGCACCTCTTCGTTCGTGCCCTTGATGCCGATGAAGGCGAGGATCTCATCCGCCTTTTCGCCCTCGATGGCGTAGTCGTCGACCAAGATCGCGCGCACGAGGTCAGGGCCGATCTTTTCGATCTTGTCGACGGTGCGCATGATATCGCCGGACTTGTCGGAAAGGCCCAGCATCGCGTAGAAGCCGTTTAAGATGCGGCGGTTGTTGATGCGGATCTGGAAACGGGACAGGCCGAGGCGGGAGAAGACGGTATAGATGATGGCAGGGATCTCGGCGTCGTTCGTGATGTCGAGCTCGCCGTCGCCGATGACGTCGATATCTGCCTGATAGAACTCGCGGAAGCGGCCGCGCTGCGCGCGCTCGCCGCGATAGACCTTTCCGATCTGGAAACGGCGGAACGGGAAAGCGAGGTCGGCATAATGCAGGGCAACGTATTTCGCCAGAGGCACCGTCAGGTCGAAGCGAAGGGACAGATCGCTGTCGCCCTTGGAGAAACGGTAGATCTGCTTTTCAGTCTCGCCGCCGCCCTTGGCGAGCAGCACATCGCTCGCTTCGATGATGGGCGTGTCGAGCGGGGTGAAGCCATAGACGCCGTAGGACGAGCGCAGCACCTCCATAAGGCGCTCCATCTGGGTCTGCGGCGCGGGAAGCAGCTCCATAAAGCCGGATAAGGTGTGAGCTTTGATCGTTGCCATGATAGTGTGTGTCCTTTCCTAATAGAATGCATGGACAGCGTACTGTACTGCGGTGGCACAGCAGCGTATCGGAGTGGTTGACAGATATTTTACGGTACGGCGCAGGGATTGTCAAGCGTCCGCGGCCGTTTTTTTCACTTTCGAGACAGTATAGCATTTTCCGCGCGGAATTGCCATAGCTTTCGCCGCCTGCGGTGCAAAAATTTTTCTTTCCGTCGCGGACAGTGTTCACGAAAAATGAAGATATCCGACAAAAAGCACGAATTGCGCTTGACGGAACTGCCGCTTTTTGTTACCATAGAGACAATATCAACGGGCAAGCTCCGAAAACCGAGGTTCGCCCGCAAGCAGCTTCCGGGCAGCCGTCATTCGGCGTCCGCCGCGGCCACACCGCGCGGGCAGGAGTCGATCCGATCGGATCGTTGAGGAGGAACGTTGGATGTACCAGAGCAAAATGAAAAGCGAAGAGACCGATCACCTGTTCAAGGCGATCTTATCTTTGAAAACGGAGGAAGAATGCTACCGCTTCTTCGATGATCTCTGCACCTTCAGCGAGATCGAGGCGATGTCCCAGCGCTTCGAGGTGGCGTCGCTTCTCGCCGATGGCAAGACCTTCACGCAGATCTCGCAGAAGATCGGCGTTTCGTCCACGACCATCACGCGCGTCAATAAGTGCCTTTGCTACGGGGCGGACGGCTATAAGCTGCTGCTCGAGCGGGCCAAAGAAGAAAAGTAAGCCATTCGTCATTTTGATCAGAGCAGGCGCTAAGCGCCTGCTCCTTTTTGTCTGTTTTGCTTTATTGCAATGCCGTAAAAGCATATCAACATAACATCACGTCATCCAGATATAGAAGAATTGACTAAAATATTTTTGGAATCTACGCGAATTTTATTGCTTTTGCTGAACAGGTATGTTACAATTAGTTCACAAATAGATTAGGGCATGGGAAACAGCGTGCAAGAAACCGTTGCCCGACGGTGCTGTTGCCTAAGTTCTGTGTCTGTTTTTCTGTGGGACCCCTCCACAGAAAACGCACGTCCCCGCGTGCGGTGTGCAGCGTGTTCGTCACGGGGAGGAGCGGCTTCCCGCTTCCTGACGGGCAAGTATTTTTATGAAGAGAGAGGTATTTTATCAATGGCAAACGAAAAGAAAGTCGCACGGGAGCCCAGTTTTCTGCTGGCGTTAGTTCCCATTGTGGCAATGATCGGGTTCATGCTTTACTGCTTCCTCGGTCATTCCGAATCCGGTTACCATGACGCTCACCTGCCCCTGGTCATGTCCATCGCCGTCGCGTGCATCGTCGGTCACTTCTGCGGTCACGACTTCAAGGATATGCTCTCCGGTATGATCGAGCGCCTGAGCGCTTCCATGGAAGCGGTCCTGATCCTCTGCACCGTCGGTTTCCTGGTCGCGAGCTTCATGGCCTCCGGTGCGATCCCCTCCCTGATCGTTTACGGTCTGGATCTGCTGACCCCGAAGCTGTTCCTGCCTGTCGGCTGCATCCTCTGCGCGATCGTCGGTATGGCGTGCGGCTCCTCCTGGACCACCACCGCCACCATCGGTCTTGCGTTCCTCGGCATTGGCGCGGGCCTTGGCATCAATCCCGCCCTCACCGCCGGTATGATCATCTCCGGCGCGTATGTCGGCGATAAGTTCTCCCCCCTGTCCGATACCACCAACCTCGCCGCGGCTGTTGCCGAGACCGGTCTTTTCGACCACGTTACCGCGATGGTCTCCTCCACCGGCCCGACCTTGGTCATCGCCCTCATCCTCTACACCATCATGGGCCTGAACATCGACGCCAGCGCCTATGATCCGACCGTCGCCCAGTCCATTCAGGACGCGTTCCGTGGGGCCTTCGTGATCTCCCCCGTTCTGCTCATCCCCATCATCGTGGTTATCGTGATGTGCATCCTGCGCGTGCCCGGCCTTGTCGGTATCGCCATCTCCGTTGCCACCGCGACCATCTTCATGATGATCTTCCAGTCCACCGACATCTACGGCTCCCGCGCCCTGGGCGACATCTTCAACACGCTGCACTACGGTATCGGCGTTGAGACCGGCAACGAGGTCGCTGACTCCATCCTCGGCAAGGCCGGCGGTATGGACGGCACCATGTGGACCATCAACCTCATCCTCCTCGCGCTCGCCTACGGCGGTGCTCTGGAGCGCTGCGGCTGCGTCGAGCGTCTGTTCGGCGGCCTGAAGCACAAGATCCACTCTGTCGGCAGCCTCATCCTCGCGACCCTGCTGACCTCCATCTTCTGCGACGCCACCATGTGCGACCAGTTCCTCGGCATCGGCGTTCCCGCCCCCATCTATGCTGACAAGTACGACGAGCTCGGTCTCGGCCGCAATATGCTCTCCCGTTCTCTGGAAGATGCCGGTACCCTCTGGGCCGTTATGTTCCCCTGGACCGGCTGCGGCGCTTACCAGACCGGCGTTCTCGGCATGAGCCCGCTGGTGTTCTTCCCGTATGCGTTCGTCAACCTGCTCAACCCCGTTTACGCCTATGTGACCGCTCTGTTCGGCCGCAACATCTTCTGGGCTGACGGTTCCTACACCAATATCTTCGGCAAGACCAAGGCCGGCAAGCCCGCCGGCGCTCCCGAAGAGGCTCACGCCAAGGCCCTCGCGAACCTCGAGGCTCGCCGTGCCGCCGGTAAGGCCCCCAAGATCAACGCGTAAGCCCCCTTCCCCGCTTTACTTAGAAAGGAATCACCGCTGTGAAACATTCGCTTCCCTGGGAATCCGTCCCGCCCCCGATCTACCCCGCGCAGTCGTCGCTCAAGCCACGTAAAAAGTGGGTGCAGACCGGCGGATGGATCTTGGTTGTCGTGCTGCTGCTGTTCGGCATTTCGACCCGCAGCAGAAATCCGCTGCTCGCCTTCGTCTCGCTCGCATTCTCAGTGCTGTATCTGCTGACGCTGATAACCAAAAAGGACGCCGCTCTCACGAGCCGCGGACTTGAGATCTTCTACGATATGCAGTTCACCACCAACTACGAGTTCTTCCCCTGGGAGGACATCAACGCGATCGTGTGCGAGGACCGCGGCCATGCCGACATGGTGCGCCTGCACATCGGCCACGGCAACACGGAAAAGGCTCTCTTCTTCCCGCGCGAAGACCTCGACGAGATCTACGCGTTCATCAAAAAGAAGAATCCGGCGATCCGCATCATGGATTATGCCGCGCCCGAACCGAAGTCCAGCAAGAAGCACAAGAAGTGAACAACTGTGACCTTTCCACAAAGAATGAAGGGCGCCCCGCTTTTGCGGGGCGCTTTTTTTATCTATTCTGTCTAATTCTATCACTGTACCCTGATAGTGTGTTATCCAAATATGGTGATAACGCACAACAAAGAAAACTTTTTTCGGCAAAAAACTATTGATTTTGCACAAAAATATGCTATACTGTTTTCAGAACGATCCTGTGGGGCTTTTCCACAGGCGGAGCGCCATCCACGCACGGGCATGCGCGGAAAGTAAGGGGAACGCTTCGACACGTTTCTTGCACTTGGGCGGTTCGGGCGACCGGACACGCCGACCGGGTCACACCGGAACTTTGAGAAAAGAGAGGACACTACCATGATCATGAATCCTACCGCGATCAAGCATGTCGTCGTCGATGGCCACAGCCTGACGCTCGAATCCTTCGTCGCCATCGCTCGCTACAATGCGACCGTCGAGCTGGCTCCCTCCGCTCTGGAAGCCATGAAGAAGTCCCGCGCCCTGGCCGAGAAGATCGCCGCTGAGGGCCGCGTCGCTTACGGCATCACCACGGGCTTCGGCGAGTTCCAGAAGGTCGCCGTCCCCAAGGAGATGAGCAATCAGCTCTCCACCAACCTGATCCTCAGCCATTGCACCGCCGCCGGCGAGCCGTATGCTGACGAGATCGTCCGCGGCATGATGCTGCTGCGTGCCAACGCTCTGTGCGGCGGCGTGAGCGGCGTTCGTCCCATCCTCGTCGAGATGCTGCTCGAGATGCTCAACAAGGGCGTGACCCCCGTCGTCCCGCAGAAGGGCTCTCTCGGCTCCTCCGGCGACCTGGCTCCTCTCGCTCACATGACGCTCCCCATGCTCGGCAAGGGCGAGGCCATGTACGAGGGCGTGAAGATGCCCGGTGCTGAGGCCATGGCCAAGGCCGGCATCAAGACGCTCGACACCCTGGTCTCCAAGGAAGGCCTCGGCATGACGAACGGCACCTGCGCGATGACCTCCGTCGGTGCTCTCGCGCTGTACGACACCATCTGCGCCGCCCAGCTCGGCGACGTGATCGCGTCCATGTCCTTCGAGGGCCTGACGGGTCTTCGCAACGCCTTCGACCCCCGCATCCATCAGGTGCGCGGCCAGAAGGGCCAGATGCTCGTCGCCGCGAACATGCGCAAGCTGCTCGACGGCTCCGAGATCCTCGACAACTGCCAGAAGGACCGCGTTCAGGACGCTTACGCCCTGCGCTGCATCCCGCAGCTGCACGGTGCCTGCCGTGACGCTCTCGATTACGTCCGCGAGAAGGTCGAGATCGAGCTCAACGCCGTCACCGATAACCCGCTGATGTTCCTCGATGACGAGGCCGTTATCTCCGGCGGTAACTTCCATGGCGAGCCCATGGCCCTGCCGTTCGACTTCCTCGGTATCGCCGCGAGCGAGCTGGCCGACGCTTCCGAGCGCCGCACCGAGCGTATGGTCAACCCTGCGCTCTCCAACGGCCTGACCGCGTTCCTGACCACCCAGGCCGGCGTCAACTCCGGTTTCATGATCGTTCAGTACGCTGCCGCTTCCATGGTCAGCGAGAACAAGATCTACGCTCACCCCGCTTCCGTCGACTCCATCCCCTCCTCCGCCAACCAGGAGGATATCGTCTCCATGGGTACCACCGCTGCCCGTAAGGCCAAGATGATCCTGCAGAACACGCAGGACGTCCTCGCCGACGAGCTGATGACCGCCTGCCAGGCCATCGACATCCGCCGCCGCCTGAACACCCACGGCCAGGGCATGACCCCGCTGCATGAGGCTCTCTATCAGCACGTGCGCGAGAAGGTCGCTTTCTATGAGATCGACCGTGAGATCTGGCCCGACATCCGTGCGGTGGAAGCGATGATCCGCTCCGGCGAGCTGCTGGATATCGTCAAGGAGTATATCCCAGACTTTGAATAAGTCAAAATTGCGTCTACGGCGCAATTTTGAGACCTTTCATTTGGGCCATCGGCCCAAATGAAATAGGGGCTTCAAATATTTTCGCTCACCGCGAAAATATTTGTAAGGTGTCCCTGCGGACGCACATGTCGTCCTTCGGGACAGGTTAAGATCATTTGCGGCGTGCGCGCCGCAAAGTGGTCGCACAGCGCAAATTGTAGTGATTATACCGAGAACGGCATAAACGCTGCACAAAGATTTGTGTTTTGACACGAATTGACAGGATGTAAAAGAAGGTGTAAAGTTATTTCGGCTTTACACCTTCTTTTTTTAGGAGGAACTTGCTATGGAACTGAACATTTTACGGGCGGACCCGGCGGGGAACATTACGGTGTTCGTGCTCGATCCGGTCGAAAAGGCACAGCGCGCGGCCATCGCGGAGAAGATCATGGCGATCCCCGCACTCAAGGCCGAGCAGGTCGGCTACGCCTGCGCCGCCGAGGACGACGTCGACGGCCACATGGAGATGATGGGCGGCGAATTCTGCGGCAACGCGACGCGCGCCTACGGCATGTATATTGCCCAGCAAAAGGGCGGCCTTTCCTCGGTCAAGCTGCGCGTGAGCGGCTGCGACCATGCCGTCACCGCGCAGGTCGATCTGAGATCCGGCACGGCGCGCGCTGAAATGCCCTGTCCGCGCAGCGTGAAGCGTGTCACGGTGAATGGTCACGAGGGCACGCTCGTCGACTTAACAGGCATCGCCCACTTCGTCGTTGAGGGCGTGGAGCCGAGCGAAGGGTTCTTCCGCGCGGCGGAGTCGATCTTTTCCGGAATTGCAGGGCTTGACGCCTGCGGCGTCATTTTCCTCGATGCGGAAAAGCGCAGCATGATCCCGCTCGTCAAGGTCATCGAGACAGGCTCCCTCGTCTGGGAGGGCAGCTGCGGCAGCGGCAGCGTCGCCTGCGCCGTCGCGCAGAGCGAAGCTATGGAAAACGGCGGTTTTTCGTGCGAATACCGGCAGCCCGCGGGCACAGTCCGCGCAAGCGTCGAGCGCCAAGGCGGAAACGTCATCGCCGCGAGCATCGGCGGCGAGGTCACGCTGGATGAGCCCATGCGCATCACGCTGTGACGCGGCAGAGTGAAATGAAAGCCGGGCGCTGGCAACTTTCGCTTTTCTCGTTTTGACCTTTGCCGCAAGCGTTGAAAATTCGTCCAAAAATCTCCCGTTTTTTCTTTTTAAGGCACGCGAACCAACGCTTAATTTTTTAAGGTTTTTGGAAAAAAGAGGCTTGCAAAACAGTTTACCTTTCTCTATCGTTCGGCTATAATTGATTTTGTCAATAAGAGACAATTCTCCGCTTTTAAATACATAATTATTTAGGAGGTATCCCCATGACCGACATTGAGATCGCCCAGGCACATGAAATGAAAAAAATCGTCGACGTCGCCGCCAAGGCCGGCATTGACGAAAAGCACCTTGAGCTCTACGGCAACTACAAGGCCAAGCTCGACTTAAGCGAGATCCGCAAGCTGCCCCGCAAGGCAAAGCTGATCCTCGTCACCGCTATCAGCCCCACCCCCGCGGGCGAGGGCAAGACCACCACGTCCGTCGGCCTTGCCGACGCGCTCAACAAGCTCGGCAAGAACACCATGGTCTGCCTGCGCGAGCCCTCTCTCGGCCCCGTGTTCGGCGTCAAGGGCGGCGCTGCCGGCGGCGGCTACGCTCAGGTCGTCCCCATGGAGGATATCAACCTGCACTTCACCGGCGACTTCCACGCCATCGGCGCTGCCAACAACCTGCTGGCCGCTCTTCTCGACAACCACATCCAGCAGGGCAACGTGCTCGGCATCGACCCCCGCAAGATCGTGTGGAAGCGCGCTGTCGATATGAACGACCGCCAGCTCCGCCACATCATCGACGGCCTTGGCGGCAAGGCCAGCGGCGTGCCCCGCGAGGACGGCTTTGAGATCACCGTCGCGAGCGAAGTCATGGCAGTTCTCTGCCTTGCGACCGGCCTCGCCGACCTCAAGGAGCGCCTCGGCAAGATGGTCGTCGCCTACACCTACGACGACAAGCCCGTCACCGCGCACGACCTGAAGGCTGAGGGCGCGATGGCCGCGCTCTTAAAGGATGCCATCAAGCCCAACATGGTCCAGACGCTCGAAGGCACTCCCGCGTTCATCCACGGCGGCCCGTTCGCAAACATCGCCCACGGCTGCAACTCCATCCTGGCCACTGAGACCGCGATGCGCCTGAGCGACTACACCGTCACGGAAGCCGGCTTCGCCGCCGACCTCGGCGCCGAGAAGTTCCTCGACATCAAGTGCCGCGCCGCGGGCTTCCATCCCGACGCTGTCGTCATCGTTGCGACCGTCCGCGCGCTCAAGTATCACGGCGGCGTGCCCAAGGCCGAGCTCAACAGCGAGAACCTTGAGGCGCTTGAAAAGGGCCTGCCCAACCTCCTCCAGCACGTCGACAACGTGAAGAACGTCTACGGTCTCCCCTGCGTCGTCGCCATCAACGCGTTCCCGACCGACACCAAGGCCGAGCTCGACCTCGTCGAGAGCAAGTGCCGCGAGCTGGGCGTCAACGTCCGCCTGAGCGAAGTGTGGGCCAAGGGCGGCGAAGGCGGCCTTGCGCTGGCTGAGGAAGTCGTGCGCCTGTGCGACGAGCCCAACCACTTCCAGTTCGTCTACGACGCCAACGACAGCATTGAGGACAAGCTCAACGCCATCGCTACCAAGGTCTATCACGCTGACGGCGTGGTCATCGCCGCTTCCGCCAAGAAGCAGCTTAAGCAGCTCACCGAGCTCGGCTTTGACAAGCTGCCCATCTGCATGGCCAAGACGCAGTTCTCCTTCTCCGATGACGCCAGCAAGCTCGGCGCGCCCCGCGGCTTCAAGATCACCGTCCGCGACCTCAAGGTCAACGCCGGTGCGGGCTTCCTGGTCGCCAAGACCGGCGACATCATGACGATGCCGGGCCTGCCCAAGGTCCCGTCCGCCGAGAAGATCGACGTCGACGAAAACGGCAAGATCACCGGCCTGTTTTAATTGTACAAGCTCAGGAACAGGTGGAGCGCGCCTCCGCCTGTTCCTGATGAATTTTTAATTTTAACCCAGGGAGGGCACTATGAAGATCGCAGATATGAAAGTAACCGAGCTCATCAACGAAGTCGGCGCGGGCACTCCCGCCCCCGGCGGCGGCGCGGTGGCAGGCCTTGCCGGCGGCGTCGGCGTGGCGCTGACGATGATGGTCAACGGCCTGACGCTCGACAAGAAGGGCTTTGAAAACGACCGCGAGCGCCTTTTGGACGCCATTGCCAAGGGCAATGAGCTCAAGGAGCGCTTCATCGACGTGATGAACCGCGACAGCGAGGTCTTCGATGTCCTGATCGAATCTCTGGCCCTCCCGAAGGACGACGATGAGCACAAGGCCATCCGCCGCGGCGCGGTGCAGGCGAGCTTCCGCAACTGCACGCTGGTGCCGCTGACAATGATGGAAATTTGCTCCGAGGCCATCGACCTGTGCGCCGGTCTCGTCGGCACGACGAACCCGAACGTCGTCAGCGACCTCGGTATTGCCGCGCTCACGCTCAAAACCGCGATGGAGAGCGCATGGCTCAACGTGCTCATCAACCTCTCGTCCTTAAAGGACAAGGCGTTCCGCGACGAGTGCTGCCAGAAGGGCGAGGCTCTGCTCGCGCACGCTGTATCCATCGCCCAGGAGAGCTATGAAAAGGTGATCAAGGTCATCACCGAAAAGTAAGCGCTCCGCCTTTTCGTCTTTCGTCATTCCACGCCGTCCGCCGCGTCAAGCACGCGCCGCGGACGGCGCGCTTTTTTCTTTCCTGAATTTTTGCAATTTACAGTAGCATTTTGCGGATTTTGTGGTACAATACCATCGGTTCATGTTTTGATTGATTCAAATACTGCACGAAAGAGGCTTTTTTCATGGATTTTGTTGCAAACGGCTCCAAAAACGTTGAAATTGAGACGTCCACGGGCGTCTATCTGCGCCACGCCATCCAGACGCACTTTGTCGAGATCGGCGAGGATTACATCGAACTCGTCAACCGCTACGTCAAGCCCCTCTACGAGGAGGGCGACCTGCTGAGCATCAGCGAAAAGATCATCGCCCTGTGCCAGAAGCGCGTGGTCTACCGCAAGGATATGAAAATTTCGTGGCTGGCGAAATTCCTCAGCCGCTTCGCCATCCAGCATAACAGCGCCGGCATCGGCGTGGGCGAGGTGTGCAAGATGCAGTTCGCCATCGACGAGTGCGGTGCGTGGAAGGTCCTCTGGGCCGCGATCTGCGCGGGCTTTGGCAAGCTCGTCGGCAAGCACGGCATCTTCTACGATATGGTCGGCATGGAGGTCACGGGCCTCGACGGCTTCTACCCCGATGTGTTCCCTGTCTACGGCGACTACGGCATCCGTATTCCAGAAAATCCCTCGGGCGTGTGCAACGAGATCTATGAGAAGACCGGCGTGCGCGCGATGATCGTCGACGCGAACGACTTCACGCGCGACATCCTCGGCAAGGGCGACAACGTGACCCTCACCGACGAGCAGCTGTGTGAGATCATCCGCGATAACCCCGCGGGTCAGGATGACCAGTGCACGCCGTTTATTCTGATCAGGAAAAAACAGTAATTTCCCCCTGCGGGGGAAGCGTGTTGTTTCCCTGCTGGCAGGGGAACGGATAAGGGAGGGATATCTCTTTTTCGAAAAGAGATATCCCTCCCTTGCACCCTCCCAGAGAAAATTCACATTGCAAGCGAGCAGTTCGAAGAGGTGCGGCGCTTGCCGAATCGACTGCCTGCGCGCGGCGTTGCCGCGTTTGCCTCTGCTATACGATTTGGCCTACTCCT
>ENA-ORTB01001474-ORTB01001474.1-human-gut-metagenome-genome-assembly--contig:-NODE-1474-length-25749-cov-4.660543_pt1 | contig 25749 bp, 18 predicted proteins | sample MGYA00241905_ERZ509174 | MGnify/ENA primary metagenome ERZ509174 (study PRJEB26280, sample SAMEA2338851) | human gut metagenome | biome: human gut; feature: human-associated habitat; material: faeces... | reverse complement strand
CGACTAACACTATTTGTTATATCTGCACAATTTAATCAAGATTTATGATAGTTTCGCAAACGCCTATTTTTAATTAACAAAAAGGAGATATATGGAAGATGAGAAAATAGTACAGTTGATATGGGACAGAAATGAAAACGGTATTTACGAACTATCTGAAAAATACGACCGTTATTGTTTTTGTATTTCAGAGCGTATTGTACATGATGAGGAAGATGCAAAAGAGTGTGTAAATGATACATGGCTAAGGACATGGAATACGATTCCGCCAAGCCGCCCGTCAGTGCTTAGTACATTTCTTGCCAAGATAGTGAGGAATCTGTCGCTTAACAGGTATAGGGATATGCACGCATTAAAAAGAGGAGGGAATAGTGTGAATATTGCAATAGAGGAACTTAATGAGTGTATAACTGACGGAAAGACGGTGGAAAAAGACATGGAATATAAACTTCTTACAGAGTCAATAGAAGATTTTTTGTGGAAACAGACTAAGAGAAACCGTACCGTCTTTTTGAAACGATATTTCTATGTTATGGATATTAAGGAAATCGCTGAGGAGCTTGATATAAAAGAGGGTACGGTAAAATCAATCCTTAGCCGTATGAGAAAGGAGCTTGCCGTATGGCTTGAAAAGGAGGCGGTAGTGTGAGCGAAAAAAAGGCGGAAAAGCTGATGTATGCCATTGGCGGTGTTTCAGAAGAAATGCTAAAAGAAGCAGAGGATTATTCAGAAAATATTAAAAAGATGTCTTTTAGGCGAAAGAGATTAAAAAAATATGCAAAAACGGTATTTGCCATTGGGACAGCCGCAGCAGTGATAGGTTGTGCGTTACTTGTATATGAAAAATCGAAAAAGTCATATAAAAATGATTTAATGCCGACAGGGAAGACTATTGAAAAAAACTATGATAAAAGCAAGACTGATGATTCTATGGATGAGAGTGAGACATTTAATTATGCATCAGAAAATATACATATCTATAATCCTGAGATAACAGAGGAAGAAATACAGGACTCTGACGGGACACGAACCAGCGTGTTGCAGGATATAGCAGCAGGATACGATGAAAATATATCCGACACGCAGAAAAATAAAAAGAGTGGGACAGAAGATGATGTAAGTACAGATTATGATAAAACGGAGGAAAAAAACAGAGGTTCGGCTAAAAGCGGGGACGATTGTACTGATGGCACAGAAATAAGAACTAACAAAAAGCAGAAATTAAAAGTTCATGCAACAAAAGACGGAGAGACAACAAAAATCCAATTTATATTGCAATTTGGCAAAGCTGGTGATGGAGGCACATATATTTGCAATGTTAAAGAGACAAATGCCGGTATGTCGATAGAAAAAACAGTTTTATCTGACAAAGACAGCAATTGGAAAGAAAATAAAAAAGCAAAAGTTGTGTGTAAATCTGGAACAAAGCTGATGTTTACGGCTAATATTACAAAAAAACAGCAGTCGGAGGAAGATATAAAGCTGTTAGAAATAAATGTGAAATTTAAAGAAAAGGGAGATAAAACAACAGATGGATTTAATATGACAGTGCGAAAGGAAAATGACGGATATTATTCATATATGAAAAAATAGAAAGTGGAGATAAGTATGATGTTTTTATGCTGTTAGGAGATTTTTTTGTAAATATGTGGTACAATAAATGTCAATGTGTTTATAATGCATAGAATTATATACGGATAAGAGAGGACAATTAAGATGAAAAAAAACATTAGAGTTTTTATTATGCTTATAGCAATGACATTGAGTATTATTCCAAGTGATACAAATATAGTGAAGGCGGCACAGACGGTTAATGAATATACAGATGAAAATGCGGCATTTCAGAATAAACTGTTTTCGCTTGCTGTTGAAAATAAGATTAATTTTACTGACAGAACAGGTAAAGGTTATGCGACATTTACGGCAAAAGATACGGCAAGATATAGAATTGAAATAAATGATTATGAAGATCAACGAATGACTATAAGGATTCATGATGATGTTGAAAATAACTATGTTGAGCATATCAAGGCGGGAAAAAATGATTATTTCAGTTATAATATGACAGAGGGAAGAAAATATACAATAGAGGTAGAAAAAGTCAGTTCTATGTATTATGCAAGCTGTGCCGGGGTGAAAATATTACCGCAGACAGAGTCGTTAGTTCTCTCTAAAAGAACAGGAATTATTATCGGAAATGAAAACAAATTAAAGATTGATACTCAGGTTGAACCTGCAAGTATAAAAGAAAATTCGCTTATATCATATCAAAGTTTAAATACAGATATCGCAACAGTTGATGAAAATGGTGTTGTTACTGCCGTAAGAACGGGGAGTAGAAGTACAGTTATAAATATACCTATTAAGTGAAATAAATAAGCCGTATTCTAAATGATAATGATATTTAGAATACGGCTTATTGTTTTTAATACAGAGTTATACAAGATATAAATGTTTAACGATATTTTTATCGTTATGAAATTACGAAAGATTTTTAATTATTTTGTCAAAAATTTCAAATACCTGAAGTTTTTCTTTTTCCGAGAAACCATTAAGACATAACTCTTCAAGTTTTTCAAATTCGGAATAAACTTCTTCAGCAGTTTTTTTTCCTTTTGTCGTAAGATAAATTTTATGTGCGTGTTTTTGACCGGCAGTTAATACTTTTTCACGATATATAAAATCAGCTTTTTCCATGTTATTAAGTATGGATGTCATAGATGGGGGAGTTATTCTGCAGATAGAGGCAAGTTCTTTCTGGGTGTATCCATCTGTTTCTCTGAGTATATACAAAACCTTTGGCTGTGCATTTGAAAGATTAAGCCTTTCAAAAATGGCATGGCTGCGTTTTGCGTGTGCTGCGGAAAGTTCAAGCAGTTTTAAGAAAAATTTCTCATTCATATATAAAATCCTCGTTTGATAGTAAATATTAACTGCTAATTGTTAAAAAGTCTTTTTGCAAAATTGTAAAAGCCGTGATCCATCACTGTAGCATCATGCCCACCGGTTGTTTTGTACCATATATGTTTAGTGTTATTTTTAACAAGTGCATTGTGGTATGTTTCAGGAATGTCAAAAACAACAGTGTCGCTTTTGGCTGCGACAATCATTAAAAGAGTGTTGTCGGCGTATTCATCATTTAGTCTGAATGTATCTTGAGTGAATAGACCATTTTCGCCAATTCCATTCATATTGTATGCAAAAAGTCCGGGAGCAGGGCAGAAACCTCCTATATATCCAAAAGTGTCCTGCATTGAAAGACCGATATAAAGTGCAGTGCGGCCACCCATTGAAAAACCGGCAATTGCTGTGTTTTCACGACCTTCTGCTACCGAATAATTTTCCTTTATATAAGGCATAAGATTGTCACGAAGATCATTTATGAAATTGTCAAATGCACGATAATTGTCAAGCGAAAAAGCATCTCCAACATATGTATCATTTGCCCTTGCACGGCAGTTTGGAAGCACAAGTATCATCTCTTTTGCCGTTTTTTCAGCAATCATGTTTCCTATTATAACAGGTGCATTAGCATTAAGCCAGTCTGTATGATCCTGACCAAGACCATGGAGAAGATAGCACACTGGATATTTTTTGTTTTTGTCATAGTTTGGCGGCAGAACTACGGCACATTTTCTGTTTTTGTTGGTGGTTGTTGAAAAGTATGTATCAATTTTAACCTTACCATAAGTGACATCACTGTTTTTTTCTGTATATGCGAAAGATACAGGATATGCCACATCGCCGTCATATGGGTCCGGCTTTGTTGCCGGTCTTTTTTTTACCGTGACATTACAAGTATAAGTTTTATTGTTGTATTTTGCCATTATTTTGCCTTTTCCTTTCTTTTTTGCTTTTATAAATCCTGATTTATTAACTGTAATAATGGATTTGTTATTTGAACTCCATTTAATCTTTTTCTGATTTTTACCAGAAACATTTTTTAATTTTAATTTTTTAGTCTGTCCTGTTTTCATTATGAGTTTTTTTGCACTCAGTTTAGGTTGTCCGGCAGTCTTTGCAATACTGTGTGTGGTGCAAAATGATGTGACGGGTAATAATAGTGTTGAAATTGTCAGTGTTGCTGTGAGAATAAGTGTTAATTTTTTTTCATGTCTGTAACCTCCGGGTTTAATATAGTAAAACAAATGCGATTTTAAAGTAAGAAAGCTAATTAGAAAGCTAATCAATGCTGCTGTTATATTATAACTTTGAAGAATGTTTGTCAATATATTAAAACTATGAATGTAAGAAATGCAATGATGAACTGTTACCTGTTATATGATATAATTAACAAAAACAGACTGAAATATAGCGGCAGCAGGGAAAATAGTTTTTGAAAAGTCTATCAGTATGTTGATTTATATATTATAATATATTAGAATAACAGGTAGATTATTAAATAGAAAAATAAGTGAGGTATTAGGATATGCAGGAATATGATGAATCATTTTTTATAACAAAAGCTAATAAGCGTGGTGGAGTGACATGGTTTATATTGATGATAATAGTGTCAGTTTATTATGGTATAAAGGTTGGTACCGGCAAGCTGGATGTTGGATATTTCTTTATGTTTTTTACTGTTGGATGGCTGTCGCTTATTATCAGCAAAGTACTATTAAAAGTTAAGGGTGAGGACAATAAAAATTATAAATGGATGTTAGGAATAGGATATTTATTGTTTTATTCTGTTATTGCGTGGACCTCACTTGACCAGGTATCATATGTGTTTATATTGCCATTACTTTCAATATTGATACTCTATAAGGATCCTAAGTTCATAAAGGTCATGATGTGGATAACATTGTTTATTCTTTTTTCTAGCAATATGTACAAAGGTTTAGTAAAGGGGATGCTGGATTTTGTTTCAAGTGAGGAATGTGCACTTGAGTTTGCCGTTGTCATCTGTTGTTATGTATGCACAAATATGGCAATAAAGCATCTTGTAGAGTCAGATGGAGCATTGACAGCTTCGATTAAAGGAAACCTTGCGAGAGTGGTAAAGACAGTTGAACAGGTAAAAATTGCAAGTAATGAGGTTGTTGATGGAGTAACTGTTGTAAGAGAGCTTGCAGATGAGAATAAGGCAGGTGCGGATGAAGTTGTTAAAGATATGAGAGTGCTCTCGGATAACAATGATGTATTAAATGAGAAAACCGTATCTTCGGTTGATATGACAAATGTAATTGACGACCAGGTAAGAAATGTTGCAGGACTTATGGAACAGGTCGTAGAACTTATAAATGCATCTGTTGAGCACGCAGATACAAGTGCTAAGGACCTTGTGGAAGTGGTTGATACAACAAACAAAATGTCTGAACTTTCTAAAGAAGTAGAAAATATACTGGCAGACTTTAAAGAAGAGTTCAAAGGTGTTAAAGATGAGACAAGCACGATAGATGGTATAACATCGCAGACGAATCTTCTTGCACTTAATGCTTCAATAGAGGCAGCAAGAGCAGGTGAAGCAGGAAAGGGCTTTGCAGTTGTTGCAGATGAGATAAGAAATTTAAGTAATGGAACTAAGGAATCATCGGGAAGTATTATGCAGGCACTTTCAAGACTTGAGGAGACATCGGCAAAAATGATGGATTCCATTGCACAGACTATAGAACTTATTCAGTTGAACATAGAAAAAGTATCAAATGTTAATAGGAGTGTGACAAAAATAACAAATGATGCTGCAACGCTTGGTGAAAATATAAAGATTGTAGACAGTGCAGTAAAAGAGGTAGAGACATCAAATAAAACACTTACTGACAATATGAATCAGGTAGGTGCTGTTATGAACGATATGACAGAAAGCATAAACAAGGCGGAACTTACTACAAGAACCATGCTCAGCAAGTATGAGTCAAGTGCTAAAAGTGCGATGGACATTGAGGATGTTGTCGGAAAACTAATGGAAGAACTTGGCGTTGGCGGATTTATGGGTGTTCAGGATGTAAGAAGCGGCATGAAGATTTCCATAAGCAATGTAAATGGTGTTAAGAAAGAGTATAGTGGTGAAGTTGTAGAGCGTAATGGCAATGAACTATATATAACTGTTGACGAAAAAGACAGTGAATTGTTTGATAAAAAAGATAAACATACGAGATGTAACTTTAATATAGTAGTAGACAATGTATTGTATTATTGGGAAAATATATCAATCAGACACAGTAAAGCCGCTGAAAGTGGTGAGTATAAACTTTATATAGAGTCAAATCCGCAGGTACATAACAGAAGAAAATATCCTCGTATGCCGATTGCAAATGCCTGTACGATAAAATTTGAGAACGATGACAAAACATATAATGGGCGTATGGTAAATGTGAGTGCAAACGGTTTTGCATTTTCGGTCTGTGACAGTGCTTTTGTAAATGCAAAAGATAAGAATATAATTGTTTCAGTGGATAATTTTGATGAGATTTGTACAAATCCACTAGAGGGCTGCATTATAAGATGCTCAAATAATGACGGGGAGTACACAGTAGGATGCCGTATGCCGGAAGACATAATCTCTATAAAGCATTATGTAAATAAAAATTATTGTAATTAGGTGAAAATAGTATATTGATGGGAGAAAAATAATGGAGAACAGTGGAACTATTTTAGAAACCAAAAATATAAAGAAAACATTTGTTACAGGAAATTCAGAAGTTCAAGCTTTAAAGGGAGTCTCTTTTTGTCTAAAAAAGGGCGAGATACTTGCGGTCATGGGGGGAAGCGGCTCAGGCAAGAGCACACTTTTAAATATCTTAGGTGCACTTCTCGTGCCGGATGAGGGCGAGATATATCTGAACGGCAGACTTGAAGAGCAGTATTCAAAAGAACCTCATGCCACGGAGATAAGAAATAAACATATTGGTTTTATATTTCAGGATTTCAGTCTGCTAAATGACCTGTCAGTGCGTGAAAATGTTTCACTGCCGCTGGTGCTTAAAGGGGGTCGTGACAGGAAAGTTAAAGATACAGTTGAAAGCATAGTCAGGAGAGTGGGGATTGAGGATAAACTTGACAGCGGTGTTACGCAGCTTTCGGGAGGGCAGCAGCAGAGGATTGCGATAGCAAGGGCGGTGGTGACACATCCGGATATAGTTCTCGCGGATGAGCCGACGGGAAATCTCGACTACAATACTTCGCTTGAGATAATGGAGCTGTTTATGCAGTTAAAAAAGGAAGAAAAACAGAGTTTTATCGTTGTGACACATGACCCGATTATTGCTACATACGCTGACAGAGTTATATTTCTACATGACGGCGAGATAAAGAACGAATATAAAAATGAGGAAGGCAGTGATAATTTTTCAAATATACTCGCTATGTTCAGAGGACTTGTGGCGTGAGGTGGAGAAAAATGGAGAGAGAAGATATAAAAAAATTAAACAGGATAAGCCTTGATTTTTTGAAAAACAGTAGATTTTTAACTGCTTCATGTATTGTATGTGTGTTTTTTGTAAGTGCAATGCTCATTTTGATGTTTCAGCTTACAAGAAATTCAAAAAAGTCATATCTTCAAAATATGCGGGAGACATTTGGAGACTGCGATATAATAGCCGCCCATGAAGATTATTCAAGGATTGATGATAAGGTATTGAAAAATGTGTCAGGGCTTGACGGTATAAGTGAACTTAATACAGGGATATGGGATTATATTGATATGAAAACGGCTCTTAAAGAAAAAAATTCCGTGAGTATCTATACTATAGGCACTGACAATGGGAGATTAAACAGGGCGAGATATAAGTTTTACAGCCGTTTAAAAGACAATCTTATAGTGATAAATCAGAAGTTTGCCGACTCCCAAAATCTTAAAGTCGGTGATGCGGTTTACTGTGGAACAAAAAAATTTACCGTGTCAGAGATAATCTATGATGATAATTTTTCTTTCCAGAATATTTATTTTGCGGTAATTACAAAGAAAGCATTTAGCGGGATAAAGAATGAGGATATAAGTTCATCATATATGCTGATAAAGACAAAACACAGCAAAAAGATGAGCAATATTAAAAATGCTGTAAAGAGTGCAGATAAAAAACTTGACATAACTATGATAGAGGATTCTAAGGAATACCAGTCCTATGTAAAGGTGCATTCGAGTTTTATGAACATTCTTGCGGTTATAGTCATTATAATAAGTCTGTTGTTTATAGCCGCCGTATTCAGGAGATTTATGCAGAAATACAGCAGGGATATGGCTGTTATGCGGACGATGGGTGCAAGTATAGGACAGGTAAAAATGATATTTTCACTGCTGGGTGTCTATATTACAGGTGTGGGATGTTTACTTGGATTTGTTTTTTCGGTGTTAGCGGGAAAAATCCTGTTTGGTGTTATCGGTAATGAATTTGACCTTGTCGCTGAGGCGAGGAATGTTGATATTTCGCTGGCTTTTGGTATCATGGCAGCAGTATTTGCCGTAGTAGAAATATTTCTTACATTATTTTCAAAGTCATTTATAAATAAACTTCCATACCAGTCCATGAAAAACGATGGCTCGTCAAATAAGGCATATTCGGGAAAAGGAATTATAAACCGTTTTATATCTGCCGTATTGCCATCTGATATGCTTATAAGCTATAAGATGGCTGTTCCGAAAATGAAAGAAAATTTTCTTATGATATTTACGATAATCATGCTAACGGTATTTACATATTGCAGTGAGGATTTGATGGACGAGATAGGAAGAAATAATGAGATATATTATAAGAACATATATACCGATGATGTGCTTATACAGGATGAGCAGTCTCATTATTACTCAAAACTTGACAATTTGTGCAAAAAAATTCAAAAACAGGTAGATACAAATGTATTTTTACAGTCAGAGATAGATGCGGCAACAGGCATTACGGCAAGAAAATCATCGGGGAAACAGTTTTTCTTTTCGGGTGGAACATCTTTTGCATCATTGAAAAATATGCAGAAATCAGGGCTTGTGAAAAGCAGTATATCAGATTTTGCACATTCAATATTGATAAGCAGGAAAGCGGCTAAAGATTATAAGTTAAAAGTAGGCGATAAGCTGGTACTTAGCACAGATGATGCAGATTTTACAGATTATGATGAGAGAATGAGAACTAATTATAAAATGTGGGAGGGCTATAAGGGGGTAAAGACCACTGTAACAGTTGTCGGTGTTATACCTGACAGCACTTTGGCGAGTGTCATAATTGATACAGACAGTACAATATTCATATCATTTCCAAAAGAAATGGCTGTGGACGAATGGAAGATATTTGCACATAAAATGACAAAAAAACTTGATATGAGCTTGCAAAATGCCCGAATGGAATTTACGGCACTCAGATGGCAAAGTTTTGAACAGATAATGGCATTTTCACATAAAATTCTTAAACAGAGATATTTTATAGTGAGATTTACACTCTATATGTTAAGTGTAATGGCAGGGATAGGCTGGGTAAATGCTGCAGCAAACATGATACAGTCGAGAAGAAAAGAATATGTGGTACTAAGAAAACTCGGAATGTCAGAGGGCAGAGTGAAAAAGATAATATGGTACCAGCTTGTCCTGTTTATCTTTTCGGGGATTGTAGCCGGTATAGTGCTTGGCATTGAGATATTGAAAATATTTAATCTGAGGGAATATGGTGTCTGGATGGATATTAAGTTCAGAACGGAGAATATATGGTTCATACTTGTGCTGTTTTTAGTGTTATTGGTGTCTTTGAGGAAAAATGTAAGGGAAAATGTGGCTGTTCAGGCATAAAAAATGAAAGGCAATGGGGCATGGAAAAAACTTGTAACAGTTCAGCTTTCATTTTCTGCATTCGTAAACCTGCCAGCAAGCTGTCAGTCGCTGCAATGCAGCTTATGTTTATTCATTACGGAAATGAAAGGCTATTCAGCCATAAAAAACTAATTTGCAATACAATGAGCAAGCTCAAGTATTACAAATTGTGTTTTTATGTCTGAACTGTTACAATTTTTTTGAAAATAATATTGTAAATTATTTTAATAAATTGTAAAATAGTGCTATAGCTTTGAAAAATAAAAATACAAAAAAAGGAGAAGCATACTATGATAGCATGGTACAAATTTGATGATGAAAAAAATATTGGAGCAGATAGTTCAGGGAATGGTTTTGATGCCGTTCCTGCCGGGGATAATGCCCCCGTCATAAAGGATGTTGACGGAAGAAAGGCTGTTGTTATCAGCGGTGATGGAAAGGTCGCTAATTCATACATTAAACTTCCTGAAAATATCCTTAAGGGTGTTTCTGATGATGACGGTCTTTGCATTTCTTTCTGGATGAATCTCTCTAAAGGTGAGAATGTGTGGGAGAGACTTTTTGATTTCGGTCATTCTACAATGGGACCTTATTTCTTCCTTACGAGAAATCTCAGGGCAAGCTGTTTTAGTGGGGCAGACCTTTTAGCTGATCCGGGAAAAGGATTTGCGGAGCACACATGGATTCATGTTGCAGTTGTTGTTCACGGCACGAAGAACGGAACACTCAGCAGTGCAGGTCCGCAGGTATATGTTGACGGTGAGCTTATAGCAGACGGTCTTATAAGTCAGACATCAAGCGGAAACTACAGAAGACTCAGAGAGTGGTTTGCAGGCCTTAAGGATGACGGAAAATATGTAAATAACTTTATCGGCCGTTCACAGTTTGATGCAGATCCGGATGCAAATGTGGCACTTTCGGATTTCAGGATTTACGATTCTGCACTTTCAGAGGGTGATATAGTAGATATTGTGTGTGAGAGCATTTCAAAGAAAGATATTCTTGAGATGGTGTGCGAAAAATATCTCACTGCACCTGACAAGATAATAACAGAGGATATAGAACTTCCTGCATCTTATATGGGAGGAAAGGTAAATGTCATATGGAAGTCAGAGGATGAAGCTGTTTTAAGTTCTGATGGAAAAGTCGGGGATTTTGAGAAAGCTAAGTATATGAAACTTAGTGCAACTCTATCTTTTGACGATGAGAAAAAGACTATTGAATATATGGTTACTGTTGTTCCAAAGACGGAAGTTCCATACGAACTCACTATTCATGCCGACCGTGAAAAGGTAAAGATAAGTGATACTCTCTACGGTCTTTTCTATGAGGATATAAACAATGCGGCAGATGGCGGCATCTATGCCGAACTTGTAAATAACCGTTCATTTGAAGCGTTTACATATAATACATATGACCCGTCATCAGGGGAAAACGGAAAATCGACAAGAAGAAATCACACGCCGCTTGCATTCTGGTTTGGTGACACAGATAAGGTCACACCTAAATGTGAGGGCGGCTTAAATGAGCATCTTGGAATTGCAAAACCTGATACAAGTGAGTATTATGTTACTGTAAAGTCTGGTGCAGTACTCTATAACAGAGGTTTCTGTGACACGACGGCGGCTCTCTCAATGTATCTTAAAAAAGATGAGAAATATGATTTTTCTATATGGGCTAAGAGTACAGACAATGTGGCAAAGATAAAGATAGCTCTTGTCGATGAGGATGATGTTTTGGTGAGTGACGAGAAAGAACTTGCTGGAATTTCTGACACATGGAAGAAATTTGGTGAGGATGAAAAGATTGTCCTTACTGCAAAAAAAACAGGATATGCACAGTTAAGACTTGCGTTTGAGGGCGAGATTTCAATAGATATGGTTTCTCTTATGCCTGAAAATGTATGGGGAGCAGGTGATGAGAGCACAAGTGCTACAGCTCATGCAAACTATATTGGCAACAAGAATTATCGTTTAAGGAGAGATCTTGTTGAAGCCATGCGTGACCTTCATCCGAAATTCTTAAGATTTCCGGGTGGATGTATTTCAGAGGGTTCATTTATCTGGGAAAATGTATATGACTGGAAAGATTCGGTCGATGATATTGAATACAGAAAAGAAAACTTTAATGTGTGGGGATATATGATGACAATGGGACTCGGTTATATGGAATATTTCCAGCTTGCCGAGGACTTAGGTGCATCACCTCTTCCTGTCATGGCTTGCGGAGTGCTTTGTCAGGCTCGTTCTGATTATGCAAATCCGGCGGGTGGAAGCCTTCAGGAGAAATATATTAAAAACTTTACAGACCTTATCGACTTTGCGATAAGTACCGACTGTAAAAATAATGAGTGGGCTGCTTTAAGAAAGAAGATGGGACATGAAAAGCCGTTTGATATGCACCTTTTAGGCGTTGGAAATGAAAACTGGGGCGAAGAATTTTTCGCAAGTTTTGAAGAATTTAAACACGCTATTGACGAGCATATGGAAAAGAATTATCCGGGTTATGACCTCACTATCATTTCAACGGTAGGCGCACAGGCAGATGATGATGCCTATAAGTTTGGATGGAGATATTTGAGCGGTAATCTTAAGGATAAGGGAGCTGTCATTGCATTTACTGACGGAAACGAGAGTTTTGATAAGGAAGTCGAGTGGTATAAATACCAGAAACATTATATGGAGACGGTAGCTGACGAGCATTATTACCGTTCAAATGCGTATTTATATGAAAATGCAGACAGATATGATTATTATTACAGGGCATACAATACAGATGGAACAATAGATGACAGTAATTCATCAAAAGTATTTGTCGGTGAGTATGCATCATCGGATAAAAACACACTCGCCGGAGCAGTTGCAGAGGCAGCGGTCATGACAGGTTTTGAAAATAACTCAGATGTAGTAAGACTTGCGGCAACAGCACCACTGTTTAATAAGGTGCTCTCTGACGGAGCATACCGCTGGACACCTGATGCCATCTGGTTTGATAATGATTCGGTATGGTACACACCAAACTATTATGTTCAGCAGATGTTTGCAAAGTATATAGGTGACCGTGCTGTTGACACATCATTTAAGATGTATGACAAAGACGAGAAGAAGCAGCTTATACCGCATGGAGGAGTATCAGTATCGGTAACTGAAGCTGATATGCTTTTACAGAAAATTGAGATAATCTCAAATGCGGACGGAAGTGTATTGTTCAGCCAGGATTTTGCAAATGAACTTAATGAGAAAATTTCACTGATACCGGGTTCGGAGAATTATGAAAAACAGGCAGATGGAATTTTGTTTAAGGCAACTGACAAAGCAGCAAACGGAATTTATATATATGATGATAGTTGGACAGATTATAAGATAAATGTAACTGCAAAGAGAATATCAGGAAACGGCGGATTGTTTGTGGGAGCAGGTCTTACGGATATATCAGAGAAGAATAAAAATGTCGTTGAGTATGCTGTTTCAATGCACGGTTATCTCACCGGTGTAAGAGTCTTTAAGGACGGAAGTGAGGGCTACCGAATGGGCGACTACTCATCAAGTGAGCTTGCAGGAAATTTAAGAGAGTGCAATTTTGAGCCGCTTGAGGATGGAAAACAGTATGTATTTACTGTTAATTACGGATGCGGAGATGCGAAGGGACTTCAGATGTATTATACAGATGAGGCAGGCAATAAGAGCATAGTCCTTGACTATAAATTAAATGCATATAACAGAGTTGTATTTAATTCCGTAACAAGAGATGAAAAGAACATCTATGCAAAACTTGTAAATAAAGATAATGTTGCAAAGAAAGTATCAGTAAAACTTGATGCTTACAAAAAAGTTGCGAGTGCCGAAGTTGTAATGCTTACGGCGGATAAGGAGCTTGCCGGTGTTGCAAATGTGAATACTAAAGAAAAAGAATATGTCGTTCCAGTAAAATATCAGACAGCCGTAAATAATCAGACAGCAGAGATATTACTCCCTGCAAATTCAGTAGCGGTAGTAGTATTCTAAAATATCACATCTTGCAATAACGTGTTGTTTCGTGTAAAATGTGTAATTGAGAAAATAAGTTGCAGCTAATTCATAAGTCTGACATTTAACACTATAAGATAATAATGTTATGAGCAGGCAGCAGAGCGGATTACATATATCCGCCTGAATGTCAGATGGTGTGATAATATGCAGATTTAGCGGTGACGGAACTGAAAGGCGGGTTAAATTAGAATGTTTAAGATCAATGACAATTATTTAAAATTACCTGGTAGTTATCTTTTTTCTACCATTGGAAAGAAAGTAGCAGCATATACGGCAGCAAATCCTGATAAAGAAGTTATCAAACTCGGTATCGGAGATGTTACATTACCACTTGCACCTGCTGTTATAAAGAGACTTCATAGTGCGGTTGACGAGATGGCAGTAAAAGAGACATTTAAGGGATATGCTCCTGACCTCGGATATGAATTTCTTCGTACAACTATCGTAGAGAACGATTACAAGGCAAGAGGATGCGATATTGCGGCAGATGAGATTTTTGTAAGTGACGGTGCAAAGAGTGATTCAGGAAATATCGGAGACATATTCGCAGTTGACAACAAGATTGCCGTATGCGACCCTGTTTATCCTGTATATGTAGATACAAACGCCATGGCAGGCCGTACAGGTGTATATAACCCTGAAACAGAAAAGTGGTCAGATGTTATCTATATGCCATGCACAAAAGAAAACAACTTTGTTCCTGAACTTCCTAAGGAAGAGCCTGACATTATTTATCTCTGCTTCCCTAACAATCCTACAGGAACAACTATTACAAAAGACCAGTTACAGGTATGGGTTGACTATGCCTTAAAGATAGGTGCGGTTATCATCTATGATGCTGCTTACGAAGCATATATTTCTACTGAAAATGTACCTCATTCAATCTATGAGTGTGAGGGTGCAAAAGGATGTGCCATCGAACTTAGAAGCTTTTCAAAAAATGCAGGATTTACAGGTACAAGACTTGGATTTACAGTAATCCCTAAAGAACTTAAATGCGGTGATGTAATGCTTCACAGCCTTTGGGCACGCCGTCACGGAACTAAGTTTAACGGTGCTCCTTATATTATTCAGGCAGCCGGTGCAGCAGTTTACACTGATGAGGGAAAGAAAGAGACTAAAGAGCAGATAGCATATTATATGAACAATGCCAAGATAATAAGAGACGGTCTTACAGGTGCAGGCTATGAAGTTTACGGTGGTGTTGATGCTCCATATATATGGCTTAAGACACCTGACAAGATGACTTCATGGGAGTTCTTTGATTATCTCCTTGAAAATCTTAACATTGTCGGAACACCTGGTTCAGGATTTGGACCAAGTGGTGAGGGCTACTTTAGACTGACAGCATTCGGAAGTCTTGAGAATACAAAGAAAGCAATGGAGCGTATCAAAGCAGGTAAAGCGTGATGACAAGCGGCAGGGTGTTGTTACTTACAGGCTTGCCGAATTTATAGTAAATGTGATGCATATTTATGCTGCATTTAAAGTCATGAATTTAAAAGTGAGGAATTATATTGAAAAAGTGTATAGTTAGAGCGATGGGTATCGTACTTACCGCCGGACTTGTCATAACTTCGGTGGCAGTACAAAAAAATGTTGTATCGGCAGATGCAGTTACGGGAACTTCAAAATATATTGCATTTGGAGCAGACCTTAATGCAAAAGAAAAGGCGGCGGTACTCGACGGATTTGGCATTACCGAAAGTGATTTGTCAGATTATAAGACGATAGAGATTACAAATAAAGATGAGCATGATTATCTCGGTGATTATATGTCGGACTCCGTTATTGGGACAAGAGCATTGTCATCTGTTATGGTAGTGAAAGCAGATGAAAACAGTGGTGTAAATGTTTCGACAAAGCATATTACCTACTGCACATCTGGTATGTATTGTAATGCACTTGTAACGGCAGGTCTTTCAGATGCAAAGGTGACTGTTGTCGGACCATTTGATATATCAGGTACATCTGCACTTGTTGGTGCGATGAAAGCCTATTCCGTTATGACGGGTGAAGAAATATCCGAAAAGACTATGGATACTGCGACAGATGAGCTTGTAACAACTGCGGAAGTTGCCAAAAATGTCGGTGATAAGCAGAAAGTCACGGAGCTTGTGGCAGCAGCAAAGAAAGCAGTGTTTGAGGATCAGCTTTCATCTGAGACGGATATAAGGGATGCTATTGAACAGGCTGCCAATGAACTTAGTATCGACCTTTCGGATGATGATGTTGAAAAACTGACAAACATGATGATGAAAGTGTCTAAAGAGGATATAGATCCTGGCACAATCGCAAAGCAGGCATCTGATATATATAACAAATTAAAAGAAAAAGGTATTGACCTTGCAAATGTAGATACAAAGGGACTCGGTGAGAAAATAGGCGATTTCTTTGGCAATATATTTACGGCGATAGCAAACTTTTTCTCAGGTTTGTTCGGATAAAATAAATTAAAAATTTGAGACTCACCCAAATGAGTGAGTCTCTTATGTTTAAAATAACTCTTTAAATGTAAAAGTTTTTGTCTGTTGTCTGCAAACCGGATGCGGACGGCAGTTATTTTGGCTAATATGAAGTGAGGTTGAATATGGCAAATGTTATTTCTGATGAAACAATAGATTATGTTGGAATTCTCGCAAAGCTTGAACTTAGTGATGAAGAAAAAGAAAAAGCTAAAAAAGACATGGAAGAAATGCTCGATTATATAGACAAGTTAAATGAGCTTGATACATCGGATGTTGAACCAATGTCTCATGTATTCCCCGTAAACAATGTGTTCAGGGAAGATGTGGTTACAAACGGTGATGGCACGAAGCAGACGCTTGCAAATGCACCTGAAAAAAAAGATGACAGTTTTGTTGTGCCAAAAACCATTGTAGGATAGAGAATGGAGGAAAGTTATGTCTTTGATGAATCTTACAGCTGTTGAGCTGGGAAAAAAGATTAAAAATAAAGAAGTTACGGTAGTGGAAGCTACAAAGGCTGCTCTTGATGCCATTGATGCAAAAGAAGACAAAGTAAACAGCTTTGTGACTGTTGACAGGGAGGGTGCATTAAAAAGAGCAGAGGAAGTTCAGAAACTTATAGACGATGGAAAACTTGACGGACCGCTTGCGGGTGTTCCGGTTGCGATAAAAGATAATATGTGCACAGAGGGACTTCTTACTACATGCAGTTCTAAAATTCTTGGAAATTTTGTCCCTACATTTACATCTGAGGCAGTATTAAATCTTGAAAAAGCAGGAGCTGTCATTCTTGGCAAGACAAATATGGATGAGTTTGCCATGGGAAGTACAACAGAGACTTCCGCATACGGCGAAACTAAAAATCCGTGGAATTTAGAGCATGTTCCGGGTGGTTCTTCAGGCGGTTCATGTGCGGCAGTTGCGGCAGAAGAGTGTTTTTATGCACTCGGTTCTGACACCGGCGGATCTATAAGACAGCCAAGTTCATTCTGTGGTGTTACGGGCATAAAGCCGACTTACGGAACGGTATCGCGTTACGGACTTATCGCTTACGGTTCATCGCTTGACCAGATAGGACCTGTTGCAAAAGATGTCACAGATTGTGCTACTATCCTTGAGATAATAGCTTCACATGATGAAAAGGATTCAACTTCCGTTAAGAGAGATGACCTTGATTTCACATCTGCACTTGTGGATGATGTAAAAGGCATGAAAATAGGTATTCCTAAAGATTATCTCGGTGAGGGACTTGACAACGAAGTAAAAGATGCAATCCTAAACGCTGCAAAGGTTCTTGAAGAAAAAGGTGCGATAGTTGAGGAGTTTGATTTAAGCCTCGTTGAGTATGCCATCCCTGCATATTATGTTATCGCTTGTGCTGAGGCAAGTTCAAATCTTGCGAGATTTGACGGTGTGAAATACGGATACCGTACAGAAGAGTATGACGGACTTCACAATATGTATAAAAAGTCCCGCTCAGAGGGCTTTGGAGCAGAAGTAAAGAGAAGAATAATGCTCGGTTCTTTCGTTTTGAGTTCAGGATATTATGATGCGTATTATCTTAAGGCACTCAGGACAAAGGCTCTCATAAAGAAAGCATTTGATGAAGCATTTGCAAAATACGATGTTATTTTAGGACCGGCTGCACCTACAACAGCACCAAAGCTTGGTGAAAGTTTAAGTGATCCTCTTAAGATGTATCTTGGAGATATATACACTATTTCGGTAAATCTTGCCGGACTTCCGGGTATAACTGTTCCATGCGGAACGGATTCAAAAGGTCTGCCGATAGGTTTACAGCTTATTGGTGACTGCTTTAAGGAAAAAAACATTATACGTGCAGCATACAGTTTTGAGCAGACAAGAGATTTTAAACACAGTCCGCTTGCAGAATAATGGAAAAGAGGTAAAGTATGAAACAGTATGAAACAGTCATCGGATTGGAAGTACATGTAGAGCTTGCCACAAAGACAAAGATTTTTTGCGGATGTTCTACAGAGTTTGGCGGCAAGCCAAATTCACATACCTGTCCTGTATGTACGGGTATGCCGGGTTCACTTCCTGTACTTAATAAAAAGGTTGTTGAATATGCCGCAGCAGTAGGTATTGCCACAAACTGTACTATTACACAAAATTGCAAATTTGACAGAAAGAATTATTTTTATCCTGATAATCCTCAGAATTATCAGATTTCACAGTTGTACCAGCCGATCTGCCGCAACGGTCATATTGATATAGAGACAGAGAGCGGTGTCAAAAAGAGCATCGGAATACATGAGATACACATGGAAGAAGATGCCGGAAAGCTCGTGCATGATGAGTGGGGTGAAAGTTCACTTGTAGATTTCAACCGTTCAGGTGTACCGCTTATCGAGATAGTATCTGAGCCTGATATGAGGTCTGCTGAGGAAGTTATCGCATATCTTGAAAAGTTAAGACTTATCGTTCAGTATCTCGGTGCTTCTGATTGTAAATTACAGGAGGGTTCAATGCGTGCTGATGTAAACCTTTCGGTAAGGGAAGTCGGAGCGGCAGAGTTTGGCACGAGAACGGAGATGAAGAATCTTAATTCCTTCAAAGCTATCGCAAGAGCGATAGAAGGAGAGCGAGAGCGTCAGATAGACCTTATCGAAGCAGGAGAAAAGGTTGTTCAGGAGACAAGAAGATGGGATGATACAAAAGAGTATTCTTATGCGATGCGATCAAAAGAGGATGCACAGGATTACAGATACTTCCCTGAGCCTGACCTTGTACCTATTATCATAAGTGATGAATGGCTTGACGAGATAAAGAAAAACCAGCCTGAGTTTAGGGATGAGAAATTCAAGAGATATATTGAAGAATACAAACTTCCTGAATATGATGCGGACATTCTTACTGGGAATAAGCATCTTGCTGATCTTTTTGAAGCTACAACGGCAATATGCAACAATCCTAAAAAGGTTTCTAACTGGCTTATGGTCGAGACAATGCGTCTTATGAAAGAAAATGAGATGGAGCCTGAACAGCTTAAGTTCTCGCCTGAAAATCTTGCGAAACTTATAAACCTTGCAGAAAGCAGGGTTATAAACAGCTCAGTTGCAAAAGAAGTCTTTGAAAAGATATTTAACGAGGATATTGATCCTGAGAAATATGTCGAGGAAAATGGTCTTAAAAATGATACTGATGATGGAGCCTTAAAAGAGACTATCGAAAAGATAGTTGCCGACAATCCACAGTCAGTAGAGGATTATCACAGTGGAAAGAAAAAGGCTATCGGTTTCCTTGTGGGTCAGACGATGAAAGCAACACAGGGAAAGGCTGATCCGGGAATGATAAACCAGATATTAAAAGAGATACTTGACAAATAAAGAATATGATGTAAGTGTCAAAAGTATAAAATTCGATTTTGTCTGCACAAATGAGCATTATAGACTTATTGACACTCATATCATAATATAAAAACTGCCTGATGTATCAGGGTGTGAACGGCAGTGTTAAAATGGAGGTAAGGGTATGGGTGCTGAAAAAAGAAGAAGTAAGAGAATACCGATAACAATGCATCTTGATGTATCATCATTGTTTAAACAGGATAATGTTCATGTAAAGAACATAAATGCACCTATTGAGATAACGGATATTTCAAGAAATGGTATCGGATTTGTCACAAAAAGTGTTTTGCCTATTGGATTTTATTTTAATTCAAGACTTGAATTTGAAAAGAAGAATGACAGTTTAAACTGCGTGGTTCAGATAGTCAGAAGAAAACAAAAAGATGATGGTACAACGCTTTACGGTTGTGAATTTGTAGGTATGCCGTCGATATTTGACTATATATTTGACGATATAGAAAATGATTATTTGAAAAATCATTCTGACGATGAAAAAATGAATAATTGATTATTGTAAAGCCCCCGGTCTGTCTATAGATGTACCGGGGGCTTATTTAAGCCCTTATATCAAACGAGAACCGTTTCATATCGGTTGTCTGTTGTGTGTTTATCTTTGCATTGATAAATTCATCTACAGTGCTGGTGCTTGCATCAGCTTTTTCTATTTTTACATGACAAGCATAACCCTGTGAGTTTAATGCATCTTTTAAAAGGCCGGCATTTGTCGAGAGAAGATCTATCGACCTGTCATTGTCGGATATGAACTTAGTGTTTATCTCATTGTGGTTTTTATCGAGATATACATCAAGTGCACCGAGATTTTCCATATCAAGATGCAGTAATACATGTATGTTGTTTGGGTCTTTCCTCAGCTTTTCCTTTTTGGTGTAGACATAAAGGTCGCCGTGTGTATTCTGGTTTCTTAATTTTAAAGGCATCTGAAAATACGAAAATGCTTCGCTTAATGTTTTCATAAAATCAATGTTGCTCTGTGCATCTCTTGCCTGACTGCCGAGACTGTCGGAATCGTCACCTGAGAGATTGGTACTTATAAGTGAATCGAAATCTTTTAACTGTTTTTGCATCTTGTTATAGAAATTATTTATGTTTTCACCGTCTTTTAATTTCTGTGGTGAGAGCAGCCAGTTACTTTCAAGTACCTTTGAAAATATGGATTCAAAGGACTGTGACCTGAAAAGTTCATTTATTGTTTCGGGGTCAGAGAGCGGTATAAGATTTTTGATTACGGTAAGCACTTCTTTTGCGGTGGCATCACCTGATGTAATCTTCATGATAAGGGCTTTGCTGACCGGAAGTTTTGATAATGTACTTAACAGTTCATTTCTTGCGTCTTTGTCAAGGAATGTGCTTAGATAATCGTTTTCAATGCCAAGTGAGTTAAACTTTTCGCACAGTGTGTCAATGACCGTTCCGGAGGTTGAAATTTCCCTGTTGTCAGTATTTTGTGATGACTGCTGAAGCATGTTGTTGATGGAATTTTTGGCCGTCTCGGTAATATTGTGAAGAAACTTTGCGGCAAATCCTATCCTGTTCTCGGATGTATTCCCCTTTGGAAGTTCCTCAATTACATTTTTTGCGTTTTCTGTATTGGCAGTATTTTTTTGTTCTTCCAAAGCTTCTGTATCAGCCGATTCTGCATTTTCAATGTTTTCATTTATCGTAGGGATGTTCTTAAATAAGTCAGAGTTTTTAAGCACTGAAATATCGGTTGCAGATTCGAGAGTACTGTCTATATTTAAAAGTGTCTGTTGAAACAGTTCATTTGTGGCATCCATACCGCCGGGAAAGACAAGTGACTTGCTGCCTGCGGAGTCCCTAAGCATCGTAAGTGCATCTCTTAGAGAGAGAGTACCGTTTTCAAGCTGTTCTAAAGTGTCCTCAGTCATTGCCGTACCCGATAAAAGATTTAAAAGTTCATTTCTCTGTTCGCTGCTGAGAAATGAGATTGTCTGTGGCTGTGAGGTATTATTTGCCTTGTCAAAGGACTGAAACAATATATCTATAAGTTTTTCACCGAATGCGGCAACAGATGAGGAGGCTGCATTCTGAGAGAGAGAACTGAGGAGCTCCGGTATCTGTTCTGAAAGTGATGAAAGCTTGTCTATAAGGTGGTAAGTTCCGTGTCTGTAGCTTGAAAACTGGGTCACGGTGTCTTCATTTATATCCATCATAAGACGGTTCATTATCGCTAATGTTGAAAAGTCCTCTGTCTTGCAATCGTATGCCTGCTGCATAAGTGACTGGATAGAGTTCTTGTTTATAGGGAGGAGATTGTCCATAAGAGCCTTTACAGTTGCCTGGTTGTGCTCAGTGTTTGGAAGTCCAGCTTCTTCAAGTGCTTTATTGATAAGGTTAAGTTCAGTATCAGAGTAGCTGTTTGATACTGGTGAAAGAAGTATTTGACCGGGATTTGGGCTGCTGAGCGAAAAAGCGGCGGTCTGTCCGATGGAAAGTTTTGAACTGTCAGCTATATATCCTTTTAAAATGGTATTGTTGTCGAGAGTGACAGTTATCTGGTTTCCTCTGAGGTCGGAAATCTCACCTTTGACGATGTCACCTGCTTTTAGCTGTGTGGCACTTCTTGCAACACCGTAATCACTGTTGCCGCCCGGAGTCCTTGAAATATTTCCGGGATTTTGAGCACCTGCACTATTGGTTCCTGATGCAGCGGTTCTTGTCCGGGTCTGTCCGCCAGCCGTCTGGCTATTCATTCTGTTTGTGTTTAATGAATTTATTCTGCTTGCATTATTATCCATAATACTCCTCATTTCAATGTGTTAATTTCTACTATTATAATGATGTCCGGGGCAAAAGCTGTTTTGCCCCTTGCTAATGCCACGGATTGCTTCATTGCGGTGCAATTTTCGCAATCCTGCAGACACCTCCAATCTTATTGTCGGTGTTTGGCGGGTCAAGCCACCAGATAGCAATTTGTATGTAAACATACATTGCTATCTGCTTTTGACCCTTGCATCATAATAATACTTATAAAGAGATTTGCAAAGTCATTTAAGTATTATATTTATTATATCGACTTTAAAGGTGAAAAAATATAATGGTTCATTTTCTTGTTTTTTGACTGAACTGTAATAAAAAATAAAAAAAGTTTCAAAATACTCTTGACAAGATTTTATATGCGTGCTATCTTACTTTATAGATGTTAGCACTCCACTACAAAGAGTGCTAACAGAGAAGCAGAAGGGAGTGGTTAAGTGGAGTTAGATGATAGGAAGTTAAAGATACTTCAAACGATTATCAGGACTTATCTTGAAACCGGAGAGCCGGTAGGTTCAAGAACGATTTCAAAAGATACTGACCTCAATCTAAGTTCAGCGACTATTCGTAATGAAATGTCTGATCTTGAGGAGATGGGATATATCATCCAGCCTCATACATCGGCAGGCAGGGTTCCTTCTGATAAAGGTTATCGTCTTTATGTAGATACGATGCTCGATGACAAGACGAGTGAGGTTATGAACCTTAAGGATGAGCTGGAACAGAAAGCAGGAAAGATAGATGTATTGCTTAAGCAGGTTGCAAAGCTGCTCGCAAACAATACAAATTATGCGACACTTGTTTCAGGGCCGAGATATGAGTCAAAGAAAGTTAAGTTTATACAGCTCACACAGGTTGATGCCGACAGCATACTTGCTGTTATAGTTCTTGACAACAATGTAGTTAAAAATGAGATGGTGCGAGTTGAGGGTGATATAGACCAGGAAATGATGGTAAAGTTAAATTTTATATTAAATACCACATTGAACGGACTTGATGTTACCGAGATGAACCTGGCCATCATCAGAAAGATAAAGGAACAGGTCGGCAGTCACACGGAGGTCATTGATTCAGTCTTGGAGGTTATCGGAAAGGCACTTACGGAAGATGATGATCTGGAGATATATACAAGTGGAGCAACAAATATTTTGAAATATCCTGAGCTCTCGGATAAGGCGAGTGCAACGGAGTTACTCAATGCTTTTGAGGAAAAAAATATTATAGGTGACTGGCTTGATACGGCAGAGTCGGAATCAGGAGAAAACGGTCAGAGCAAGAGTAAGCCGGGCGACACTCATGATATTCAGGTTTACATTGGAAATGAGACAAAAGTAGATACCATGAAAGATTGTTCGGTTGTAACGGCAACATACAAGATTCACGAAGGTGTATATGGAAAGATTGGTATCGTCGGACCAAAGCGAATGGATTATGATAAGGTTGTAAGTACATTACAGTCGCTTATGTCTGAGCTTGATGATATATTCAAAAAAAAGCAAAAATAGAGAGGTGGCAGGGAATTGGCAGCAGAGAATAAAGATATAGAAAAAGATATTGATATTGAAGAAGTAAAAGAAGATAATACCGCAGATGAAGCTGTTGAGGAAGAAAAAGCAGCGGAGGATGCAAAAGATAAAAAAGATGAGGCTTCAAAGGAAGCAGCTCCAAAGAAAGAAAAGAAATTCGGCAAGAAAAAGGATAAGGCAGTTGAAAAGCTTGAGGAGAAAGTTAAAGAGCTTGAAGATATGAGGGTGAGACAGCTTGCCGAGTTTGAAAACTTCCGCAAACGTTCTGAAAAAGAAAAGAGTCAGATGTTTGAAGTCGGAGCAAAGAGTGTTATCGAAAAGATTCTTCCGGTTATTGACAATTTTGAGAGAGGATTACAGGGAGTACCGGAGGAAGAAAAAGACGCACCGTTTGTCAAAGGTGTTGAGATGGTTTATAAACAGATGCTCACAGCTTTCGATGAGATGGGAGTTAAACCTATAGATGCAGTTGGAAAAGAATTTGATCCAAATCTTCACAATGCTGTTATGGCTGTCGATGATGATTCATTGGAGAGCGGAACAGTTGCAGAGGAAATGCAGAAAGGCTATATGTATAAAGAAAGTGTCGTAAGACACAGTATGGTAAAAGTAGTTAATTAGTTTTATCAGTTATTTTTCTAATAAATAATATATGAAATAAAGAGATTATGATATAGGAGGCAATCATTATGAGTAAGATTATTGGTATTGACTTAGGAACAACAAACTCTTGTGTAGCAGTTATGGAAGGTGGAAAACCTGTAGTAGTTGCAAATACAGAGGGAGCAAGAACAACACCTTCTGTTGTAGCATTCACAAAGACAGGAGAAAGACTTGTAGGTGAGCCTGCAAAGCGTCAGGCAGTTACAAATGCTGACAAGACTATATCTTCTATCAAGAGACATATGGGTTCAGATTATAAAGTAACTATAGATGATAAGAAATATTCTCCACAGGAGATTTCAGCAATGGTTCTCCAGAAATTAAAAGGAGATGCTGAGAGTTATCTCGGTGAGAAAGTAACAGAAGCAGTTATCACTGTTCCGGCATATTTCAACGATGCACAGCGTCAGGCCACAAAGGATGCAGGTAAGATTGCTGGTCTTGATGTAAAGAGAATCATCAACGAGCCAACGGCAGCCGCACTTGCTTATGGTCTTGACAATGAAAAAGAGCAGAAGATCATGGTTTACGATTTAGGTGGTGGTACATTTGATGTATCTATCATTGAGATTGGTGACGGCGTTATCGAAGTATTAGCAACATCAGGTAATAATCATCTTGGTGGTGATGACTTCGACCAGAAAATTACAGACTACATGATTCAGGAATTTAAGAATAAAGAGGGCATTGATCTTTCAACAGATAAAATGGCACTCCAGAGATTGAAAGAAGCTGCTGAGAAAGCAAAGAAAGAACTTTCATCAGCTACAACAACAAATATCAATCTCCCATTCATCACAGCAACAGCAGAAGGACCAAAGCACTTTGACATGGATCTTTCAAGAGCAAAGTTTGATGAACTTACACATGACCTTGTAGAAGCTACTGCTACTCCAGTTCAGAATGCACTTAACGATGCAGGAATTACAGCTTCAGAGCTTGGAAAAGTATTACTTGTAGGTGGTTCTACTCGTATTCCTGCCGTACAGGATAAGGTTAAACAGCTTACAGGACATGAGCCTAGCAAATCACTTAACCCTGATGAGTGTGTAGCTATCGGAGCATCGGTACAGGGTGGTAAGCTTGCAGGAGATGCAGGTGCAGGAGACATCCTTCTTCTTGATGTAACACCACTTTCACTTTCAATCGAGACAATGGGTGGTA
>ENA-ORTB01001455-ORTB01001455.1-human-gut-metagenome-genome-assembly--contig:-NODE-1455-length-26068-cov-24.622343_pt1 | contig 26068 bp, 14 predicted proteins | sample MGYA00241905_ERZ509174 | MGnify/ENA primary metagenome ERZ509174 (study PRJEB26280, sample SAMEA2338851) | human gut metagenome | biome: human gut; feature: human-associated habitat; material: faeces... | reverse complement strand
TGTTGCTCAGGAACTTATAAATAAAGTTAAATCAAAGTGTTGCGGAATTAAGGGAAACTAAAGATATTCACAATCGGAATCGGATTATTATCCACTTTCTGCATAAGCTGCGAACATGAAAATATTTTAGACATCAATGACGTAAACATTCTTCCAAGTAACCCACAAAGCGTAGTTATCGTAGAACCAGACGATGGAATCACATCGGTTAACGCCTTAACCAACGCCATCAACGAAAATGGCGATGCTACTTATATACTACGCCGTGACGGAGTGTACTATCTAGAAGGGAAAAATGTTTTTAAGCATAATGTGACCATTAAAGCAGAAAATGGTTCTGGCAAATTGCCTACCATACAACCTATATGCGACGCCCAAGGAGCACTGAATGCAGACATGATACGTTTCAGCGGTAGCGCTACGTTCGAAAATATCTATTTTTTAGGTAAAGACGCAGCTACAGGAAACCTGATGCAACGTCTATTCCGTATAGACGGAAAAGGCATTAAGCTAAAATTCGAAAATTGCTTCATTGACTATTGTAAAAATTTCTGTGTCCGTACAGATAACAACAACAACAAAATCATCTTCAACAATTCAACCATTAGAAATCTGGCACTTACCAGCGATCCAGCCAATGGTAGATTAGTAGACACCAGAGGAAACGAACAAGATAGCATCTTGATAAATAATTGTTACGTTTACAATACTACCGGACACATCGTGCGATTTGACAAAGTTGTAACCAACTATTTAGGCATCAAACACTGTACATTCTATAACGTAGGTCATAGCATTGAAATAAACTATGCCACAAAAGTCCAAATAGAAGACAATATATTTGCAAACGTAGGATGGAAATCAAGTGAAACAACTGATGTCTTCTGGTCTGTATCAATCCCTAAAGATCCGGAAATCGCACAAAAGGTTGACATGAGAATATGCAATAACAACCGGTTCTTCTCAAACGAAATAGAGGCATTGTATATTAAATACCCCAAGAACTTAAAAAGAATGGCACTCTCCGAAGGTGCCAATACATTGATAGAAGAAGGAAAACTTATATTTGCAAATAACTTTTCCGAACCTCTTACTTTTGACTATGCCCCAACTCTACCTATGGAATATCTGGACAAGTACTTCGAAAATGTAGGAAAAAACATGCTAAACTGGGCTGACCTGCCATTCTACGCAGATGAAGACGGGATTGAAGGCATTGAAATCGGAAAGACATTTACCTTCCGCTATCCACAAAGTAGCAAGTCAGCTACAGCATCAACAACCAACGGTCCATTAGGAGTGATAGAATAAAAAATAACAAGTCAACTATAATGAATATGCAATGATGAGAAAAATCTTATTCATCCTATTGACATTGGCATATCATGCCTGCTCTTCAGCGCAAGAGCCCCCATCGCATAAAATGATTCAAGAACGAGTTCATCCTTATCTAATCATGACATCCGATCGGGAAGCAAGCATTCGACAAGCCATAGAGGCAGACGAAAAATGGAGACAATATCATCTGCTGATGATAGAAGAAGCTAAGACATGTCTTGATAAGCCAATTTGCAAAAGAACTCTTACAGGTAAAAGACTTTTAGATGTATCACGAGAATGTCTACGCCGTATATTGCTTTGGGGGTATGCCTATCGAATGACAGGCGAAATGTCTTATGCCACAAGGGCCCAAGAAGAACTTAATTCACTTGCGGACTTCACAGATTGGAATCCAAGCCATTTTCTGGATGTTGCAGAAATGACAACGGCAGCAGCTATCGGATATGACTGGTTATACAGCACACTTAGCGAGTCTACCAGAAAGAAACTGGAGCAAGCAATTATTTCCAAAGGAATTAATCCATCGCTAAACAGTGATTATAACAACTGGCTTTCAAGAGACAATAACTGGAATCAGGTATGCAACGGAGGCATTACTTTAGGTGCACTGGCCATCTATGACCAAATTCCTAATCAAGCAGCAGAATTGATAAACCGTGCCATAAATTCAATAAGACTTCCAATGAAGGTTTATGCCCCCGAAGGAGCATATCCAGAAGGATATTCATATTGGGGATATGGAACAACTTACAACCTTATGCTGATAGATGCCCTGAAAAGCTTCATACATAGTGATTATGGTCTTACCCAACAAGAAGGGTTTCTTTCCTCGGCCAAATTCATACAGCACATGATACTGTCCGATGGCTATTCTTTCAACTATGGAGACTGTGCTTCATCAGGACGTGTAAACCCTTGTGTCTTTTGGATGGCAAACCATTCTAAACAGACAGATTTGCTATGGAGTGAAAATTACTTGTTTAGCCATTCATCTCCACAGAAAATACAGTCATACAGATACGCAGTGTTGGCATTGATATGGGGAGCCGATCTTTCCACAGAAAAAGTATCACCCCCTTCCGAAACCATGTGGGTCGCTTCAAAAGCCACAGTTCCTGTAGCTTTAATGCGCACTTCATGGAACTATAAACAAGGAATGTCACTTGCCATTAAAGGCGGCACAGCACAAGCTGGACACGCTCATTTAGATGCAGGTTCATTTGTTTTCGTAAACAACAACATAAGATGGGCTATTGATTTAGGACCTCAGGACTATAATTCTTTAGAATCAAAAGGCATAGACTTATGGAGCAGAAGCCAACAATCAGACAGGTGGAAAGTTTTGAGATACAATAATTTTGCACACAACACGCTTACTTTCAACAATGAGTTGCAAAACGTTAATGGGAATGCCACTATTGCTGAATACACAAACGAAAAAAACTTTAAATATGCCATTATCAATCTTACGCCTGTGTATAAAACACAAGTAAAAAAAGTAATGCGCGGAACAGCACTTTCGGGTATGGATTATGCTATTGTCAGAGATGAGATAGAAACGGCGCAACATGGAGTAACCGTACGGTGGAATATGGCAACAAAAGCCAAGCCAACAATCATAGACAACCATACCATACAATTGGCGCAAGAAGGAGAAACACTCATTCTGAAAGCTGAATCGAACGAACAGATTGTCGCTAAGACATGGAATGCATCTCCAACAACCGAATATGATGCGCCAAATCCTGGAGTTACCTTTGTCGGATTTGAAGTATATCTAAAACCAAATTCATCAAATATGCTACAGGTAACGCTTATAACCAACAAAAATAGTAATTACGAGAATTTAACCAAACAATTAAAAGACTGGAAAAAGTATGTACGATAAAATGAAAACTAAAATGAAAAGAACAATAATATTTTTGATAGGTGCCATTGCAACATTGGGTCTGTCATCATGCCACAATAACAAGACAAGCGAAATAGACTCTATCATAGAAAAAGGATTAACACGAGCTACAGAACAAGCCAAGTTTCTAGCTCAAAGTCTAATGAACCAACCGGATAAGCTTCCGAGAAGTTTTGAAAACGATACTTTAGTCACATCCGATTCACGCTGGTGGTGCAGTGGTTTTTTTGCAGGCACCCTATGGATGCTCTATGAAAACCAACCTAACGATACTTTAAAACAATATGCGGAAAATTATACCCTACGTGTGGAGAAGGAACAATATACAAAATCTACGCACGACTTAGGCTTTATGATGTACTGTAGTTTCGGGAACGGATACCGACTAACAGGCAACAAACATTACGAAGCAGTATTGTTGCAAAGTGCAAATTCTCTGGCAAGCCGTTTCAATAAAAAAGCAGGTGTCATCCGCTCGTGGGATAATAAACCAAAATGGAAATATCCCGTCATAATAGACAACATGATGAATCTTGAATTGTTGGAAGAAGTATACAAGCTTTCTAACAATGCATTTTTGGATACAATAGCGAACAGCCACGCACTAAATACCATGAAGAATCACTTTCGCCAAGACTACAGTTCGTGTCATGTAGTAGATTATGATACCATAAGCGGACAAGCTATCAAGCGACAGACGCATCAGGGATATTCAGACACATCGGCTTGGGCCAGAGGTCAGGCATGGGGCCTTTACGGATATACTATGATGTATCGCGAAACGAAAAATCCGGTTTATCTTGAGCAAGCCACACATATAGCACACTTCATATTGAACCACCCCAATCTTCCGGCAGACAAGATTCCATATTGGGACTTTGATGCTGCTGATATCCCCAATGCACCACGTGATGCATCGGCAGCAGCAATTATGGCATCGAGCTTAATTGAATTAAGCCAATATGTCAATGATAAAAACTTATCCAACGAATACCTCGCCACAGCTTGCCAACAAATAAAAGTCCTTACTTCTGATGTGTATTTGGCTCAACCTGGCACAAACGGTGGATTTATCCTAAAACACTCTGTAGGTAATTATCCACGAAACAGTGAGGTTGATGTCCCTCTTACTTATGCAGATTATTACTATGTAGAAGCATTAATAAGATATAAGAATCTTAAAAATAAACAGACCAATATACAATGAGGATAACTATACGTACTATCTTATTCGGACTGATCTGTTGCGTTCAATTCATGTCTACAAACGCTCAACAGCTTATGACCAATGTCTACGGACGCAACCGGCAGTTATTGAATGGCAAATGGGCAGCCATAATAGACCCTTATCGACACGGCCACAAGAATTCTATCTACAAAGACAAACCTCTGAAAAGCCAATTCGATTTTAAAGAGTATTCATGGAATGGAGGATTACGTCTAAATGTGCCAGGAGATTGGAATTCACAAATGCCAGAATTAAACTACTATGAAGGTACTATTTGGTATGCTAAGCGATTTAACGTAATCAAAAATCCAGAGCGACGCTTATTTATATATTTTGGAGCTGTAAACTATCTGTGTTCCATATATCTAAATGGCAAACAAATCGGGACTCACGAAGGCGGATTTACCCCTTTTCAGTTAGAAATAACTGATAAGATAAAACAAGGAAACAATTTCTTGGTAGTAGAAGTAGATAACAGCAGAAGGAAAGACGGTATTCCCGCTCTTATGTATGACTGGTGGAACTATGGAGGAATAACAAGAGACGTTATGCTTATAACTACACCAAAGACATTTATCGAAAACTATTTCATTCGTTTAGATAAGAAAAATCCATGTCTCATTCATGCCGATATAAAACTTTCTGAGCATAAAGCAAATGAAAGAATACATTTGACTATTCCAAAGCTAAAGATAAGCCAAACCATTATCACCGATACAGTTGGGGCGGCAAAGATTTCCATCAATGCAAAACACGTCAACCGATGGTCACCAACCGCACCCTACCTATATGAGGTACAATTATCGACCGTATGCGACACGATAAAAGAGCTTATCGGATTCAGAAACATATACACACATGGCAAACAAATCTACTTGAATGACAACCCCATTTTCATCAAAGGGATAAGTTTCCATGAAGAAATAGCCCAACGAAAAGGACGAGCCTACTCTGAGCAAGATGCCGTAGCGTTACTGTCTGAAGCCAAAGCTTTAGGAGCCAACCTTGTCAGATTAGCCCATTATCCACAAAATGAATATATAGTCCGAATGGCAGAACGCATGGGAAGAATGCTATGGGAAGAAATTCCACTTTGGCAGAACATAGACTTTGGCAGCGAACAAACGCTGCAAAAGGCCATATACATGCAAAACGAAATGATAATGCGCGACCGCAATCGATGCGCCGTCTCCTTTTGGGGATTAGCAAACGAAACAGCTCCATCTGCCGCTCGCAACAGCTTTCTGAAACATCTTGCAAAAAACTGTTTAAAACTTGATGCCAGCCGTCTTACTACTGCCGCTTTCGACAAAATAACATGGGATGAACCTACTCTCACGTTTTATCTAGATGATCCGGTTACAGAGTTTATAGACGTAGTTTCAATAAACAAGTATATGGGATGGTATCACAAATGGCCAACAAAGCCTGCCAATGTACACTGGGACGTATGCCAACAAAAGCCATTGGTTATATCCGAATTTGGCGGAGAAGCCTTATATGGCCAAACGGGAGAATATCCAAACGATTGGAGCGAAGACTATCAGGCACAATTGTATAAAGACAATCTGGAAATGTTCTCGCATATCACCAATCTGGCAGGCATATCCCCGTGGGTATTGTTTGATTTCCGCTCACCGTATCGCTTTCAACCGCTTAATCAAAACGGATGGAACCGAAAAGGATTGGTTTCAGACCAAGGTTTCAGAAAGAAAGCATGGTATATTATGAATGATTTCTATAATAAACGATAAAGCAAAATATAAAATAGGGCTGCCAATATTAAGCAGTCCTATTTATATACCGTCACAATTTTTTATGTTCTTTTCTTCAAAATAGAGTATTTCTTAGGAGTTATTCCATATTCCTTCTTGAAACACTGACCGAAATAACGCTGGTCAGCATATCCCACCTTATCACAGATTTCAGTAACCGTATATTCTGTTTTCTCCAGTAATTCTGCCGCTCGTTGCATTCGCCTTGACTTAATCCAATCACCAGGCGATAGCTCAGTTATTTCCATCATTCTCCTATACAATGTAGAACGGCTAATATTTAGTTCTGTCGCCAATTTGTCAATATTAAAATCAACATCTGTCATATTTTCCTCTATGACATTTATGACATTAGCTAAAAATTTATCATCATCCGAAGTTATAAGCACCTCATTCGGATTCATTATCAATTCCTTTCTGATATTATCTTTTATTGTTGCACGTACACTAAGCAGCTGTCTTATCCGAGTTTCCAACTGAGAAACAGTAAACGGCTTAGTCATAAAAATATCCGCTCCAACCTCATAAGCCTTCTGCTCAGTATCGTCCGAAGTAAGCGATGAAATAAACACTACAGGAATAGACGATAATGACCGACAAGCCTTTACCTCCTTACAGATATTAAACTTATAATCATCTTCTTTCACAATATCAAAAATAACTAATACAGGAGACTTAGAAGCAAGTTGCTTCACCCCTACCGATGCGGAAGCCAACATAACATTATATTCGCTTTGGAAAACAGACTTAATAAAAAGAGCCATTTCCTTATCTCCTTCATACAAGCAGATAAGAGGTAGCATATCAGAACTTACTTCAACCAGGGCATAGGCTTTGTCCTTTCCTAAAATAGGAACCAACGGCAACATGGAAACAGGCTTATCCTTATCCAATGTAACCAATTCATTTAAAGAATAATGCGACGTACCCAATAAAAGAACGATAGTATATACCTTTATACGGTCAATATCCGTGCTATCCACGAACAACTCTCCATGATGAATCTTCAAATAATCAGATGCAATTAAAAAACGGGTATCCCATTTCTTATTTTCAAGTACAATATCTCCACCTCTCACAGCAGTTATAACAAGTTTAAAACGATAATCTGAAGAATCAACCGAATATCTAATATCAATGCTTCCTCCACCGTGTGCAAACTCTACCGCATCTTCCATGATATTGTATATTGCCACCTCTATCTTTGTAACATCAACAACCATTTTTACAGATGTCACATTCCCCTCTATTGTTTCCGTTATATGTTTATTCTCAAATTCATCAAGAAATAAACGACACACCTCTTGTATAACGACTACACCATCTACTTCCGACAATTGGACATCATACTCGCCCAATGACACTTTCTTAAATTCCGATAGTCTGTTTACTTGTTCTGACAAATTAAATACATTCTTAGACATTGTTTTCAGCATCCGCTTTATATCCGTCTCCGACATCTGTTCGAAATTTTTCAATATATATTGCAGTGGGGCATAAATTAGCGTAAGAGGAACTTTCAGACCATAAGACAAATGAGTGTAATAATTCAATTTCCATTTTGACAATGCATCTCTATGCTTCAGTTTGGCACTTAAATTAAAGACTTTTGTCACTAATAACAAAATACCTATCATACCTAAGGTATATAGCATATAAGCCCACCACGTAAGCCAAGGAGCTCGCTTAACTTCTATTCGAACGGAACGTACATTATCCAGCCAAATACCTGAAGAATTTGTTGATTTCACCTTAAACACATAAACTCCCGGGTTTAAGTCAGAATAAACGGCATAATTTTTAAGCGGTTCTGTCTTTATCCAATCCTTATCATAACCATCAAGTTTATAAGCATACTCTATCTTCATGGGATCATTATAATAAAGAGATGAAAAACAGACAGATACTTGCTTATAATCATAAGCTAATGTAAGGTGTCCTGTTCGATTAACATCTTGCGCCCAGTTTATTGAATTTACTTTTGTCCTTCTTTCTGTTGCAACTTTGACATTAGATATATGAATAGTCTGTGAATCATTACTTGGTGAAAGTTCTAATGGATTAAAATAGTTGAGTCCATTCACCCCTCCAACAAAGATTTTTCCCTCTCGATTTACGGCAATACCTAAAATATACCAAGTTTTTGCAATAGGTTGGTTGGCATTCAACTCGTAGTACACCACTAAATCTTCAAAATTTATCTTGTAAATGCCATGCAAACCTACAGCCCAAATATTTTCCATTTTGTCTTGAATAATACCTCCGATATATGGGTTCTTACGTGAATACGGGAAATTAATGGCCTGAAACTTATCAGTTTCGCTATTCAAACGATACAAACCGTTGGATGTACCTGCCCATAATCTTTTCTGATGATCAATATATAAAGCCGTAATCCATGACTCACTAAACTCTGACTTCGGATATAGCTTCGTACTTATCACTTCTAGATTTTCATTTAATGTCATACAATACAAACCACGGTTATCTGAAGCCAACCAAAGATTTCCTTGTCCGTCACGACACAAAGCCCGATGTTTATCTTTTATTTTTTCCGGAAACTTTAAACGTCTGAACTTACCATCGACCGCATGGATATATCCTACTCCACCTTCCGAGAATGCCAACCAAATATTATTTTGCGTATCCTTAAACACAGAACGCACATAACGCATACCATATTGGTCTAATGTTCTATTTAAAGACAAGTCATCCCTAAAAGTTTTTTTCTTTAAATCAAAAAACTTAATATTATTTTTAGTACTGATCAGAAATAAATGCTTATCAATCCGTGTAATACACTGCATTTTATTACCGGCCATTAAATCGTTCACATTCCGATCATCTATATATTTCTCAATAAAATAGTCATCTTCTGATTTCCATAAAACTCTGTTTATCCCATTCGATGTGGCCAACCATAAATCATTATATTCATCGCAATAAATAGATGATATAATATTACTCGAGAGCGTGTTTCGCTCACTATTTACATGCCGAATTAAATGAAAGTTAGAGTTCTCCTCTCCATATAGATACAATCCATCTAAAGTACAAAGCCAAACTCGTGACATCTTATCTCTAAACATTGCATTAACTGTATTCTTCAATTCATCATCTCCACTACGATCGACATAAAGCTTACCTTTTGACTCTAACTGCCCACCATCTCCCACGCCATATATAGATATTCCATAGCCACGGGTTCCTATCCATATCTGTTCATTAACTTCAAGAAAAGAGATAACCTCATGATTATACGTTATATGCTTTTGTTTTAAAAGTGAAGCCGAAAAGTTTTCGCAATCCAATTCTCCGCACAAAACCTCTTCTCCCTTACACATCCATAATCGGTTATGACTATCAATAAACAGCTTTACTATTTTATGACTGCTATAGTACGTTTTCTTCTCACCAACAGACCTATTCTCTATTCTTATCCAAACAAGTCCCGCTTCCGTACCCAACAGCAAGTCTCTATTATTAAATACCTCCAAACAAGTAATGTGATTACTTAAATTTTCGCTATAAATAGGAATTTTTTGTAATAACGACCACTGTCTATCAAATAGAAAAACATCTCGATCTGTAGCAACTACACACAAATCGCTTACTTGACTATAAGCAATAATATTTCTCGACTTTAGAATAGGTGAACACAACAAGCAATCCCCCTTCGAATTACTGCGCACATAAAGTCCCTCATTAGTTCCTATATATAAAGAACCTTTATCACTATACAAAAAGTTTACGTATGGACGACTAGACATTGAAAAGTCAAAAGATAAAAGTTCATATCCATCAAAATAAAAAATTCCACTATCTGACCCTAGCCATATTGCTCCTATTGAATCTTGAGATACAGATGTCAATGTGTTAAAAGGCTGTTCATCCTTAAAATCGAAATGCTTTATAACTTGAGCTGAACTATCTGTAGCCAACCATAAAATTAACAACATGCATATAATATATCGACAATAAGCTGTCAAACTACAATAGTTTTTTTTCATAAAGAATAAAGGTTACTTTATTTTAATACTTCTCCAGATACGACATAAGACGTGTTTCACTTATGTAAATATAGTGTTTTTTTCTACCTCTTATCTATATGCAGCCATAAAAAAGTAGAAAATCCAATACTTCTAATTGAGTAGAGTCTTGATTATTATCTAAGAGTTTCTAACAAAGAAAATTCATTTTCGATTTATTAATCGTATAAGAGTTCAATCTTTTACATGAAAAATGTTTTGTAGGCTTTATCATTATGAAAAAGTAGCCGTACAGATGAATTTTACCGAGAACATGAACAAAATATCGACCAATTTATACGGTGTAGACCGTATAAATTGGTCGATAAATGATTAATAATAGCCGATAAAGTCATACGCTACATATGTAAGACCTGTCATTTGTAAAAAAAGACGTACAAGCGGCATTTAAACCCTTGTACGTCTTTTCTATTTTAGAAAGGTCTTTCAAGAAGACCTTTTATTATTCTTCCATATCACTGGCTTCCTTAACGATTTCGTCGGGAACCTTGTCGCAACGCTCGTAGCGGAATACATCGCCTTCGTCGTTCTTGGATGTCCAAATCATTGAACCGCTCTTGAACAAATCGCGCACTATGTACTGCTGATTCCAGTCGCCTACACCATTATCGTAAGTACCGCCTACAATGTAACCCAAGTACGGATCCTGCTTTATGAAGAAGGAACCTGTGGTATGTACTGCATACATACTGTTCAAGTTATCGTACATCTCCATAGTGTTATCACGACGATGGAAAATGACATAACAATAAGTACCTTCCTGCATAGGCTGTCCGTTGTTCCACTCCGTCATCTTCCATACTCCGTCAAGATTGGCAGGAGTAACTGGCAGAGCCTTTTCTACGATAATATCATCATCGCTGCTGCAAGCTGTGAAACCTACAGTAAGGAGCGCTACTACCAACAGGCTGAAAAGTTTGATTAAATGTTTCATATTCTATAATTCTTTCTGTTCTTATTATTTCATAATTACTGATTTCTATTCACTACAACCGTAATCGTTCGGTCGCTCGGTTTAGCGTCTACCCCTTCCAGTATTATCGGAAAGGTAAAGTCGGGCTTCATAGCAGGCGGAATCTTGTCTACCACAAGCGTTATAACCAAGTCGGCTTCTTCGCCCGGCTGAATTACCGCCGGCTCTGTTCTTACATCGGCGTACTGCGGAATAACAAGGCTTGAAATGCGCAAAGGCTTCTTGCCGCTATTGCCGCAAAGTATTCTCGCTTCTGGCTTCTTGCCTGCTTTCAACTCGCTGAATGTTACCTTTGATTGCTTCAACCGCAGGTCGCCCATCTTATATTTGAAGCGATACCAAATGTCGGCGCTTGGAAGTACCATTCCACGTAATCCGATTTTAGCGACCGGTTCCGTTCCGGCATCCTTCAGGTAAACGAAAGCACGGGTATCGATTGTACCGGGATATCCGTTGGGAGTAAACGTAAGCTGAATTTTGCAACTGTCGCCCGGCTGCAACTTCATCTTGCTGACACCATACTTGGTACATCCGCAAGTGGTCTGTACGCGCGAAATCTCTTGCACGCAGTCACTAACGTTTCTCGCCACAAACGAATAAGTACGTGGCGCATCGTCCTCGGTCATCGTACCGGCATCTATGAGCTGACAGTCAAACTTGAGCTGCTGCGCCCAAGTATGACCCAAGCCCATCAGGCTGAGAACGATAAGGATTATAGTGAATCTCTTTTTCATCTCAGTAATTACCGTTTTAGATTACATCCAACCGTTATTGTTGGCAGCCTTACGTACAATGACAGTCACAGTCTGCTGCTTTCCACCAACTGATACGGTCAGCGTTGTGCTGCCTACTGCCAGACCTTTCACGGTCAAAGTAGTACCAGTGATAGTAGCAGAAGCTACGTTGCCATCGGCTACAGAGCAAGTATAACCCGATTCCGCACCTTCGAAATATGAAGGAAGATTCAGAGTTGTAGCTTTTTCGAGACCGATGTAAACGTTAGGCAACTTCATGTCAGAGCTGTTCTCCTTATTCTTGATGTTATTCAATAGCTGAACTGCGTCAATCAAACCAGTACCCATCTTACCGATGTACTTAGAAAGGTTTACAATTTCAGGAGAAGCACCTACTGTAGTATGATTCATATAATAAGTCTTGGTAGCGCCACCAGTATAGTAGCCGTCCAAGTCTTTAACCGATTTCTTCATCAGGCTTACGAAGTCGGCCGCACGGTAGTGACGGTGCTGCTTAACTGCGTACGACAAGCCAAGAGCTGCTACACCCGATACGTGAGGACAAGCCATTGAAGTACCTTCCATATATCCGTAAGCAGGCTTACCGTTCTGAATGAGTGTAGAAAGAACTGCACCCTTCTGCTCGGTAGTTTCAGACCAATACTCGTCTTCAGCCTCGCCCACCTTACCATAATATTCCAAGTCGCCACCGGGAGCACTCAATGTAACAAGTGTACCGAAGTCGGTATAGCAAGCAGGAGTAAAGTCGGCAGCTACAGAAGATACGCAGACGCACTTAGAGTAAGCGCCCGGGAATGCCGGATTGCCTGCATACTCGTTACCGGCAGCGAAGATAGCGATACCGCCATCGATAACTCCGTTAGGAGAACCTGCGTGATTGATAAAGTAATCGAGCGCTTCTTTTTCCAAAGGATAAGTCTCAGCCCATTCCTTTTCGGTAGCCGGACCCGGTGTATATCCGTTGATGATGCTCGACTCAGAAGAGTTGTAACCCCAGCTACACTGAAGGATAACCGCTCCGTTATCGGCAGCATACTTGATAGCTCTCGCCTCGCCTGCCAATGTTACGCTGTTCTCGCCAGAGAATACCTGACAAGACATAATCTTAACACCAGAGTTAGGAGTTCCGTCGCCACCTGCTACACCACAAACACCGATTCCGTTGCCATTTACTGCAGCTACGGTTCCGGCTACGTGAGTACCGTGACCTGTATCGTTAGAGTCTGTCCAAGTGATATCACCGCTATCAGTAACGAAGTTATAACCGTGGAGGTCGCCTTCGTATCCGTTGCCGTCGCCATCGGTCTGAGCGCCTTGCACGCTTTCGCCCGGATTACACCACATATTGGCTGCCAAGTCAGGGTGAGTATACATCACACCTTCATCAAGCACTGCTACGATGATAGAAGGATCGCCAGTACAAGTCTTCCATGCTTCTACTGCGTTAACGTCGCAACCTGCCTTAGCGCCTGCTTGATTCTTGTTAAGGTTTTCGAAACCATAATTTCCGGCACCCAAGTTGTTGTAATGCCACTGATGAGCCAAGCCCGGATCGTTAGGAGTACCTTCGGCAATAGCGCGAGATGCAGCTTTTGCCTTGAGTGCTGCTTCGTTAAGATAGATGCGCTTGCTGTCGGTTTTATAAGCACGCTTGATACGGCCGTTGGTCTGCACCTTAGAGATTTCGCCCAACTGTTTCAGACGTTCAGCGGCAGCTTTCAGATCGGCACCCTTATTAAATTTAACGGTGTACCACAGGTGAAGACCAGCTTCGCGGGTACGAGCCTCTGTTTTGGCGTCTACAGGGAACACACGTGTGAAACTGTAGCTACCCAAAATGTCGAGTACCTCGTCGGTAGAAGGGATTCCCGAACGGGAAGCCTTGCCAGAACGAGACTTGCTCAACTGCGCTTGGTCTAGGATATCGCTCATCTCCGGGCTGAACTTAATCAGCAACTCACCCGCCTCTGCATCAGCAGGGATGATGACTTCTGAATTGCCTTCGGAAGAGCCGAGGCTCGACAGGTTGTCTGTACAACCTGACAAAGCCAAAGCGACCATTGGTATATAGAATAACTCTTTCTTCATTGTTTAGTTCTATATTTTTAGAATTTATCTTTTTACTTGTTTTAGTAACGTATTCATTATCTCTTGTACATGGCCATAACAGAAGCTTCTTCTACATCGCCTGCGGCAACGTATGCACGGTAGTAAAGCGGATAAGCTACACCTGGAACATTCCACTGTGTACCAGGATCGGATGTTCCGTAGTAGTAGTTGAGGCTGAAGTTTTCTTCTGTCATGTTAGAGAAGCCTACTGCCTGACCAGTACTGTTCTTACCGCGCGGCTGCTGGTTGAATACCATGATAGCCGGACTCCATTCTACCAAGTGCGGGTGGAAGAGAATCCACTTAGGCACATCACCGGTGAAGAAGTTCAAGTTGATAGAGAATCTGCGGCAGTTAGGCAATACGCGTGGCACATCAGGAGGACAAACCTCTTCGTACACTTCAGAACCGTCTTTGTGCTTGCAGGTTACAGGATTATCCCAGCCTGAGAGCAACCACTTACATGTATCGCCCACCAACTTATCACGGTAATCTGCCTTGTCTTCAGAGAAGTCGGCTCTGCTGTAGCGAGTAGCCTTGCCAGCAGCTTCGAGAGCGTCGGTCATTTCTTTATCGGTAGGAAGTTCGCCTTCCAAGAAGCAGTAAGACAATTCCAATACGTTCAGTTTTTCCCAAGTGAGGAGCTTCAAGAGCGCCTGACGATCGGCTGTACCTGCGCTTACTTTACCATAAAGACCGATAGTGTTGTTATTGTAAACATAGTCGCCATCACCGTTCTTATTTAATGTAGACAAGTCGATAATCACATCGTTACGACGCTGTGCGTAGAATGTGAAGTTACGCAATTTAGGGAAGTTGGTTTCATTAACTACGTTGGTAATGTCGGACAACTTATTGAAGTTGTTACTTACCAAGTTGAGCGATTCAAGGCTCTGTCCCAACTTAGCGAAGTTTGCAGGCAACTTAGTCATACCGTAAGCCTGAACAGCCAAGTTCTTGAGGTACTTCAATTCACAGATATCCTCGCCCAACTCTACTTCACGAATCTGGTTATTTTCGTTAGAAGCAAGAGAGAATGTCTCAAGGAACTTCAGATTACGCACTTCCTTAGGAAGTTTTTCGCCAGTCTTCAAGTTGAACATGCTGAACTTAACAGAACGAACACGGCCCAAAGCTTCGGGATGCTCCTTAACGAAGGCATCGGTAGACTCCCATAGGTTTACGCTACTCCAGTTACGCATATTGTCGCTGGTATCGAAGGTAGCCATGCAACCCAACTTCTGGTTAATCATGATGATAGACAATGAGTCTCCGGCACGATTATCTTCAATCTTAAGAGCTGGTTTCTGACGTACAGTCAAAACAACTTCTCCAGTAGGATTGCCGTTAGTATCGACTAACTGATCTTCTGCGTTGGCAGGAACCAAGTGTACCTTAGCCACACGGGTTACAGGCACGATATTCATAGTCCAACGGAACTTGAAGTTAACGCTACGTGGACGGTACTTCTTATCTAAAACGATACCCAAGTTAGTACCAACCAACTTGTTTTCGTCTTTGCTGTTCAAAAGCCAGCCTTCGAGTTCCTTTGTGTTGTCGGCTTTCTCTTCTTCAGTCAAATCGCCTTCGTAAGAATACTCTATTTTACCAATCTTACATTCTACGTTGGCAGAGATTACGCTCTGGAAAGAACGGTTGTCGTAAGAATCAGTATTCTCAATTTCTACGGTAGGCTCTTTCAAGAAAATCTGCTTGCCATAACCAAACTGAGTAACTGTAAGCTTGCAGCGCTGACCGTTGGCACCAACGAATTGAAGTTCGGTGCTACGGAGCGTGTTAGAAAGAGTAGAATCTACCTTGATGGTACCCTCTACAGAACCCACGCCATTGGCAGGCGAAAGCATCAGCCAAGGTTCAGAGGTGTTTGCCACCCAGTCTTGTGAGGCTAAAACGGCAATCGACTCTGTACCGCCCTGGGGACCTATTTCTATTTCTTGCTTGTCAAGGGCAAGGCCTCCGGGGATTTCGATACCGTCATCATCGCTGCAGGCTGTAAAAAGCCCTGCAGCAAGAACGATACCTAATGTCAATTTATTAATATATTTCATATTACAACTTTCTTATTGGGTTTAATTTTCAAGATCCAAAGCATCGCAACCGCGGATATCCTGAGTCTTATCGTAGAACAACATGTAAAGTCCTGCCTTGATGTACGGACAAACGCTTGTTACATCGATAGAGATGTTAGGATTGTCGGCAATGTTCACGATGTAAAGGTGCGAAGTCAATGTTTCTTCTACCTTACGGATATCGTTAGAACCAATCTGGAACTGAATCAAGCTTGGACAAGTAGTGATTCCTGTAGGCCAAGTACGCAGGCAACGCTGGTCGGTAACCTCATCGCGCTGGTGGTTGATGGCGAACGCACGGAGGTTGGCGCTGTTCAACGGCTGTGTAGGTACCTCACTGAAGCAGTTGTAGCTCAAGTCCATATTAGTAATGTACGGCAATGTAGTTGAGCGGAAGTCATCAGACAGAGAAGTCAACTTGTTGAATCGGAAGTCGATTATCTGCAAAAGATGAGCATTCTTTCCTTTGATTGATCCCTTAGGAATAGTACGCATCTGGTTAGCACTCAAGTCGAGCGTAGTGATAGGAGAACCTGCAGCAAACAATTCTGAAGGGAACTTCTCTATCTTGTTGTTCGACAAGCTGATTGAAGCGGCATTGATACCTTTATATGTACCATTGCTATTATCTACGCCTGTAATCTCATTATAAGAGAAGTCTACAGAACCCATCTGACGGACAGAGCTTGCATCGAAGATGTTAGGTATCTTAGTCAGTTTGTTGTGAGCGAATGTCAGACTTTCTACGTCGTCGGTAAACGCACAGAGGTTGGCAGGGATTTCTTCAATCTGGTTGTTGTTCAGATAAAGAGAAGACAAAGACACTCCTGTTCCGAACGGATGCAACTTCTTGATATTGTTATAAGCCAAGTCGAGCAAACCGAGGTTAACCATCTTGCTAAGAGCTGATGATTCTGGGAACTCTTCGAGGTTATTGTAGCTCAAGTAGAGAATCTGAACGGTCTTACCAGTCTTTTCTTCTGCCAAACGAGTCCAGTCTTTTCTTAACTGTTCGGCTGATATACCTTTGCATCGTGCCAAGTTCATTGCCTGCAATGCAGGAAGGTTGTAATAGAAATCTGGCAAGCGAGAGATCTTAGGACAGTTATAAAGCTCGATATCGGTAAGGTTGGTCATGTTATCCCATGCTTCTTCTGTAAATTCTTCAGCAAACTTGCCGTAAGTAGCATCGTCTGCATTATAGAACTTAGCACAAACCTCATCAGAAGTGATAGATGAGTTACCGATGTAGAACTGCTGCAACTTAGTAAGACGATAAATAGCCTTTGACACGCCTGTAATACGGTTAGTCAATGTTCCAATCTGAGCATCTTTCAAGTTGATGCGTCCGTCTTTCTTGATTCTGTTCTTTGCTTCAACCTTAGGATCTGAATTAAAGCTTTCTACAATCATGTCAGACATGAAAGCACGAGGGTCGTATTTCAAGAACTTGTTTTCGTAGTCGTGACGCATTGCGTTCTTCTTGGCAGCATCCAGATTAGCGGCGCTGTAATCGTTGAAGATGTTAGCACCAATCTTTTCGTCGTGCGAACCAAGGTTGAATACCTGAAGTTCTGTAAGCTGACCGATAGCGTCGGGCACGATACCCTTAGCACCGAAGCCTGCAATAATGAGACCTATTACACGTCCGTTGCTGTTAAGAGTAACACCCGGCTGCTCACCCCACATATCGAGTTCCTTGTTGAAGTTCCAGTTAGCGCCCTTGAAAGTAGCGTCACCATAGAAGCTCCAGTCTTTACCGTTCAGTGATTCCCAAATAGCCTTCAATGCTTCATAGTCCTTGATATATTCTTTAGTCTTAGAGAGCAATACAGGCACCTGAGCATCGTCAGTAATCTTATTATCCTTAACGACGAACGACTTACCGTTAACGGGCTGAGTTTCGTACTTGGTCTTAACAGCACCAGTCTTACCGTATGTAGTATAAGATGTAACCTGATAAGTACCGGCAGGAAGCCATACAGTAGTATCGCAATATGCGGTACCTATCTGCATATACTTATCGTTAGCGTTATCCGGGTTCTGATGCTCTTCGCTCATTTCTTTATACTTCACCTTCATGTTAGGGAAAGTAAAGGTTTCGCGAGTGAAGAGGTTAGTTACGTTTACGTCAATCAAGCGGATGTTAGAGAAAAGGTACTCACCCTCACCGGCGCGAGACTTCTGCCACTCTTTCACTAGATTGAACTTAACCTTACCACGCTCTACAGCCGAAACTGTAAGATTCTGTACAGTCATACCGCCACCTATTACATTGAAGGTGTTATCGGCAGAAGAGGCCAGCAACTCCTCGTCTACAGCGTCATACAGATAGAAACCGATGACGGTGTAAGTACCAGATGTAAGTTGCAGTTTATCACTTCTCAAACCGTACTCTGCATTATCTGCATTATAAGAATTGAGCACCAATGTCTGAGATACAGTAGTACCGTTATGCTCCATAACAACCTTGATTTTCTTGGCATCATCCAATTTCTCAAGTTTGTCGATGGCTGCGGCACGCGATTCGCTCGACGAAGCTTTCTTGATGAGCTTGAACTGCACATATCCGTATGTGTTGTCCCATCCCTCGTTGTCATCGTCAGAGCAGCTTGTCACTACCATGGTAAACGCAGCTACCAGGAGCAACAAAAATGCCTTGCTATATTTTTCGAATATCTTCATTATTTCTTAATGCTTCTAAATCCCATATTAGTAATAAAGACTACACGTTGGTAAACGCCATTAGCATCGCTGAAACCGGCAAAGTAAGGATATTTAGCGCCATCGGCAGAGAAACCGATATAAAGGCCCTTATCGTCCTGACCCAATTCCATGTTTTCTACGGCTATCGGATTAGCTTCACCGTCGTAAATAACTACAGAACCTTTGCCTTCGCTTGGATTCCATCCATCCATCTGCGGATAGATACATACATAGCCACCCCAAACAGTTGCTTCGAATACGTCTTTTCCTGTATAGTTGAAGAAGCCTTCGGCATACGACTTATATTCTTCGTTTTCTGTCAAAGCGCATTCCACATCCATGCCCATGCTTGTTACAAGAGGAAGCTGAACTTCTGCTCCACCATTGCTCTTTTCTTTCTGAACGATGTTCATCAAGAAGTAACGGTCGTAATCGCTCTTAACGGTAGTGAAGTCTTCTTCCAACATATCGTCAGTTCCGTTTCCTAAACTTTCGAATACGCTTTGTGGCAAAGCATAAACAAAGAATTCACGGCTACCACTACCCAAAGGAGCTACAGTAAGCTTCATGTCTCCCTTTTCGCCTTGCAACTGAACAGCACCCATCATGTCTTCTCTCAACCCCCAATCGCTTGTTTCGAACACTACAAGCTGGTATGCGTCGTTCAATGTAGAAAGTTTGAACGGAACGAAGTTGTTGAATGTGAAAGCGTTTGTAGCGTCATTATTCAGGCTTGAACCATTCTGAGTATATACCGCACCGTCCATAGATACATTCCATACAGCCCACTGATTAGAAGTAGGATAAGTGATATCCATAATATCAGCTGTCATACCGTCGAATATAACAGGTACTGTTACGGCAGCCTTACCATCTTCTGAAGTAAATGTGATAGTATAGTTGTCATCCTTAGCTACAGCGTACTTAGCGCTAAGACCAGCGTTTTCCTTGAAAGCTAAACCGCCTTCGGCTTCCTTGTTAGGTGTACCTACCATGAAACCGCCTTCAATGTCAACCCATGCCGGAGTATTAGTAACTGCGAAACGATAGTTAGACTTTACATAGAATTTGTTGTAGATAGGCTGACCTGCGATATTCTTGTAACCTACAGTAAGACCTGTTTTAGTAACGTCGATTTCTTCATTTTCAGAAGTCTTAACGTATACCTTAAGTTCATAGCCTGCAGCCGAACGGCTAACTTCGGCAACAGATATTTTCTGACCGCCCATAGTAAGGTACAACTGAGCCACGCTCATTTCCTTGCTTTCTTCGTCGGCAGTAAGTTTAACCTTTACAGTCTGCTTTCCTGCAGCACCGTTAAGTACGAATGCTGTATTGTCGCCCTGTACCAACTTACACCAAATGGCAGAAGAAGAAAGGCTCCAGTTCATGTTGGCATCGAAAGTGAAATCCAGCTCGTCGCCAGCAGCACCTGCGATAGTCTGCACCTGTGGGAACACAGGAGTTAAGGCATCGTCGTCATCGCTAGAGCAAGCGGTGAACACGCTCACTGAAACCAGCGCCATAAGTACGAGCCAATATTTTGAAATCAATGTTTTCATATTACTTAGTTATAATTTTAAAATCCTTGTTCTTTTAATTTCTCTGCTTCAGCATCGCTAATCCATTCAAACATGGTAATGAAGACACCTACATTACCGAAGCTAGAGCCATCCTTATTATCCACGCTCATACTTACATACTGGAACACGTAGTTCTGGCAAGTATTATAATAAGAGGTGTAAACAGAAGGCTGACTGATGCGCAACTTGCCGTCGCCATAGATGGTACCGAACGCCTCACCTGTAGGACCGGCTATCTGGTCGTCCATCTCAACCTTTGGTTCCAATGGGTTATTGGTGTTGAACTTCAGCTTAAGGTTATATCCCTTATAGTATACATCCTTAAGAAGCACTGTGTTCTCCTCTCCTTCTACCACTTCGGTCTTGATCAAACGGTTTTTTACGTTATTCAAGTATTGGCTGTAGAATGTAGAAGTAGCCACACACCATCCTGAGAAATTGTGAATATCGAAAGGACAAGACTTCTGCATCACCACGTGAGCATAGTCTTTATAAAGGTCAGTCCAATTATACTTCTGTGGAACCACCAACTTAAGGGTGACACCCAGCGAGTCGGTCTTACCGATATTGTCATAGATACCCTGCATCTGCACGTTTCCTACCATCTCTCCCGCCTTTATGGTGACGGTGTTATTGAGCAAACGGTAGTGTGTGCCTTCTACGGCATTGCTCTGCTTGTCTACAACCTCTACCGCAAAGGTACGGTCGTAGTCAACTTTCTCGGTAGCCGATACAGGAACATTATAAATTTCATTAGATTCCTGCACAGCGTACTGATAGAGCGTATCAGAGAACATGATATGACTCGGACCAGAATATTTGGTATAATCTTGCGAACAGCTCGCAAGAGCGATGAGTGCGGCCGAAGCCGACAAACATCTCATCATAATTTTCTTCATGATCGTCTCTTTATTAATAATCTGTTATTTATTACTTTCATTAGGTTCTATTTGTGAACCCGGAGATTCCAACTCATGCTGCGGTATAGGCCAAACAAAGAGAGGATCATCCTTTTCTACCTTCAGGTTACTCTGTACGAAGTTAGCCGCCGGCTGATCTGAAGCTTTACGCTCAAATCCATTGTGCCAACGCTTCAAGTCGTTCAGACGGAAACCTTCCATATAGAGTTCCTTGACACGTTCTGCCGCGATAACATCCATAGCGTTGCTTTCACTAAGAGTAGTGTTACCACCGTATGTAGAGTAACGAGCCTGACGGATAGTTGTGATATCCTTACCTGCCCTGCCGTAGTCTTTCTTCATGGCGTATGCCTCGGCACGAATCAGGTACTGCTCTGAAAGACGGAATACTGTAGGCTGATGCACATGCAGGATGTTGTTGTTCAAGAAATCAGAGTCACCGAAGTACTTGCTGAGCAAAGGCCACTGCAAACCGTGTTCGTAACCTGTAACACGAGTTTTGAAGATAGCTGTAGGACGAAGGTCGTTAGCCTCGTATGAGTTGATTACCCATTTAGCAGGCACATAGTCGGGACGATAAGTCACGAAGTTGAAGTTATCGAAGATGGTTCCGAGTGCACCACCGTAGCTATTTACGGTAAAGCCAACCTTCCAGATACCTTCTGTAGAGTTACCAGCTGTCCACTGATACTGATAGAGACTTACGTTTCCAATCTTCTGAGAGAAGCTTGCCAATATATAACGCTTGCTATTGATAACCTTCGATGCATACTTGATAGCGTCATCCCAGCGGTGCATATATAATGATACGCGCGCTCGAAGAGCGTGACAAGCATATTCGTTGAAGTAGATTTCATCGTAAAGATTGCCTGTAAAGTCCTCGTCTACCTTCAAATATTCGGCAGCTATTTCCAAGTCTTTCAATACAAACTCGTACGATTCCTTCAGGCTGGCACGCTTCTGCGGCTCATTGCCCCAATAGTGTTCGGTGATAACCACACCGAGTTCTTTCTCAGCCTGTTCGTCGCTATCGTAAGCCTTGCAGAAACATTTGATAAGTTCTGAATAAGCCAAGGCACGCGCAAAACGAGCCTCGCCCTGATATTGCTCCAACTTATCGAGCAAATCGTCATCGTTGGTGTCAGCCTTAACCTTCTCAACATTGTCGAGCAGGAAGTTAGCTGTATTGATTACACCGTAAAGAGCAGCATATACCGACTCAATCTCAGGGTTGGTAGCCTTAATATCTTTCCAACGATAGATATCACCGTAGGTATTAGAGTAACCTTTAACACAGTATACAAAGTCTGCTTGCAAATCGGGTAAGATAGTAAGATGACCTGAGTACAAGGCGCTACTCTTAAAACTGTCGTAAAGACCTATAACCAACTTGTCGATATCGTCTACCGTGTTGATAGCTTGGTCCATGCGGATAGAATCCTCTGGATACTTGTCAAGACACGAAGAGAGAGACAAGAGTAAGCCTGCCGACAGAATGTATGTCTTTATATTCTTTATATTCATTTTTTTAATCTCCTTTCTTTGTTTAGAATGACACTTCTACACCCATAGTAAACTGACGTGATGCAGGATACTGTGCCTGGTAAACATTCGATGAAACTTCTGGGTCGAGACCGTTGAAGCCTGTAACGGTGAAGAGATTCTGAGCCTGTCCGAAGATACGAACCGAAGAGAAGAAGTTGCTCTTACGCAACAGTCTCTGTGGCAACGAGTACGACAAACTTAGGTTCTTCATACGCAAGAAAGAAGCGTTCTCTAAGTAACGGTCGTCCAGCTGATTAATCTCACCCCAGCGAGGGATATCAGTGATGTCTCCCGGATTTTTCCAACGATCGTACAGCAAACGGTTAGACTGGTTATAAGCAGTACCGAATGTTACACCGCTTTCTTCGAAGAAACGGTCGTTGTTGATAACGTAGCGTTTACCAATCCAGCTGAACTGAGCCGACAACTGCAAGCCTTTCCAACGGAAGGTAGTACCGAAACCACCCATCCAAGGTGCATCGTAAGTCTTGCCAGTCATAACTTTGTCGCCTTCGCGGAACTCGTTAGTAACGTTTCCGTCCTTATCGTACCAAAGCTGTTCACCGTTAGCCGGGTTAACGCCTGCGTAACGGTTCAGGTAGAACTCGCTTACAGAGTGACCTACTACATATTTCAAACCGGTAGTAGAGTTTACGTATTCTGTTACACCATTATATAATTCTTTCAAACGGTTGCGGTTGTAAGACACATTGGCACTTACGTTCCAAGTAAAGTCGTCTGTACGAACCACATCACCGTCTGCGCTCAACTCGATACCCTGGTTGCTCATCACACCCACGTTCTTCCAGCGATAACCTTCGCCGGTTACGGTATACGATTCGGGCACACGCATCAACATGTTCGAAGTACGCTTGTAGTAAGCTTCTACGCTGAAGTTGATACGGTCGATAAAGCCAAGACGCAAAGCGAAGTTGCTTGCCCAAGTAGACTCCCAACCCAACTCTTCGTTACCGCTCTGTGCAGGATAAAGACCGGCTACGCCATCATAGCTAGCGTCACCGCTAACCAAAGCCAAGTGGTAATAGTTAGGAATTTCAGAGTTACCCGAAGTACCTGTACTCAACGCCAACTGAGCGTTGGTAAGCCATTCGTACTTCTCAAGCATTTCAGTCTTCTTCATATTCCACATGAAACCTACCGACCAGAATGTACCCCAACGGTGGTCTTTACCAAATCGAGATGAAGCATCGGTACGGAGAGAGAAATCGGCGAAATACTTCTCCTTATAATTATACTCGCCACGCATGAAGAATGACATGTAAGAATAGTCGGAAGAAGAATCCGACCAACGGCTGGCACGTGTACCCGAAGATACGTTAGTCAGCAAGTCATTGTTCTGGCCGCGAGAATATACGTTAAATCCTTCAGAGTGATAGTTTACAGCTTCCTGACCCAACATCACATTGAAAGAATGAATATCTTTCAGAGAGAAACGATAATTGGCGGTAGTAGTCTCTGTCAAACTAAGCATATCACTGCTCTGACGAGCCGCAAGACCCTGTCCGTTGTTTGAAGAAAGACTCGGGAAAGACTGCATAAATGCTGTAGAGTGATTGAAATCGGCACCGAACTGAGTACGGATAGTCAAGTTTTCGATAGGATAAATCTCAGCATATACGGTAGACAACACCTTATATTTCTTATTCTTTATAGGATTCTTGTCCATGTAAACGATAGGGTTCTCGCCAGTACCCGCCCAATTACCGGCAGCAAGCGAAGCCAAGCTACCATCCGACGCATACGGATTCCAGTAAGGAAGCATGAAACGACAAGCAGAAATCGGAGTAACGGTAGTATAAGAACCGTCATCGGCCTGCTGTGCCTCTTCGTACACTGCCATGGTGTTAGCGCCCACCTTCAACCAGTTGCTTGCCTTCACGTCAGCGTTGGCACGCATATTATAACGGCGGAAAGTAGAATTCTGAGCGATACCGTCCTGATCATAAAAGCCCCCAGAAACATAATAGTTCAAGCGATCGGTAGCACGGTTAATAGAAAGTTCGTAGTTCTGCAGCGGAGCGGCATCGTTAAATACTTCGTCAAGCCAATTAACGTTCACTCTCGACAAGAGGTTATAGTCTTTACCTGCATCCAGCCCTACTTCCTTCTCAAACTGAATACGCTCAGCGGTATTCATCATCTTCCAGTTAGTCTGCGCCAACTGTGAGAAACCATACTGTGCGCGAAGTGTCACCTTAGCCTTATCCATAGCAAGACCACGCTTAGATGTAATAACGATTACACCGTTGGCAGCACGAGCACCATAAATAGAAGTAGACGACGCATCCTTCAATACAGAGATAGACTCAATATCGTTAGGGCTTAAAGTATTAAAATCCGAGCTTGAGATGGGCACACCATCCAAAATAAACAGAGGCGACTTACCAGAGTTGATAGAGTTTGTACCTCGAATTTGGAAGGTGGCAGCCTTACTAGGTTCACCAGATGCACTGATAACCTGAAGACCGGTACTCTGTCCTTGCAAAGCTTGGTCGAAACTAGCCGCAGGGACATTTTCAATTTTCTCAGACTTCACAGACGAAACGGAACCCGCAATGGTACCCTTCTTACGAACACCATACGCTACTACTACAACCTCATCCATCACTTTGGTGTCGGAAGCAAGCGCAACGTTAAGCGTTTTCGTCTGTGCATTGACAGAATGCTTCTGTGTAACCATACCGATATAAGAAATAACCAGTGTGGCTTTAGAAGCACCCTTTACTTCGATGGTAAAGTTACCGTCAAAATCAGTAACAACACCATTCGTTGTACCCTCCTGAAGGATTGTCACACCAATCAGCGGTTCGTTGTCGCCAGCGGAAACAACGGTACCCTTGACGCTAAAGCTTTGCGCCAAGGCTGCTTGGATAGTCAACACAATAAGAGAGACAAGCAACAGGGAAATTAATCTCATTTTTGTTTGTTTCAATTGTTGTTTATAAATATTAATTATTATTCGTTCTCGTTCGGTAAAATCTATTAAACTTTAGTGACACCTCACCTACATTTCCTTAATTCCGCAACACTTTGATTTAACTTTATTTATAAGTACCTGAGCAAC
>ENA-ORTB01001448-ORTB01001448.1-human-gut-metagenome-genome-assembly--contig:-NODE-1448-length-26169-cov-6.119400_pt1 | contig 26169 bp, 32 predicted proteins | sample MGYA00241905_ERZ509174 | MGnify/ENA primary metagenome ERZ509174 (study PRJEB26280, sample SAMEA2338851) | human gut metagenome | biome: human gut; feature: human-associated habitat; material: faeces... | reverse complement strand
CAGTTACGGTGCTGACTGTGTGCCGTTTTGTGAGAAGGTGTTCTGCGGGGACTGCGGCAGTCTGCCGGTGGGGCGGCGCACTTTGCGCCGGTGGGGTCTTGGGGGCGGCAGGATGGGCAGGCGCGGTATTCGCCGGGATGTCAAAGACCCGCTCGCCGGGTTCTTCCCGCATGGGCGGTTCCTCTGGCAGCGGCGGCTCGTCCCACGGAAGCGGCGCTTCCTCGGCGGGCTTTGCGCTCTCTGTGGGCGCTTCCGCGGCCTTTTGCGGTGCGGGTGTGACCGTCTGTACCGCCGCGGGAGCAGGTGCGCTCGCCGGTGCGGATACAGGGTGCTTTGCCGCAAACTGCACGCCCGCGGCGATCTGCTCTTCGAGCCGCGCGATGCGCGCGCCGAGCGCCGCCAGGTCGCCGGAGAGTGTTTCGTCGCAGAGCTTCAGAATGCAGAGCTCTGCGTCCGTGCGGCGGTTTACGCTGAACTGGAGCTGCGCCGCCGTCTCCTGCAAGATCGTACAGAGCTGGATGAAGCGTGCGCTCGTCCCCTGCGCGCGCAGGTTTCGGAGCGTTGCGGCGTCATAAGCGCCGCTGAGTAAGCTTTCGCCGCCCTCCCCCGCCGTCGCGCTGATGAGCAGCTCGCGCGAGAGGGTCGAGAGCTCGCCGAGCACCGCGCCCACATCCTTACCGCCGTCGTAGAGCTTGCCGAGAAGCTCGAGTGCCCCGCGCGCGTCGCGCGTCAGGATCAGCGACATGAGCTGTGCGGTCTGCACGTTTCCGGCCAAACCCACCGCGTCGAGCACGGCGTTCGCGTCGATCGCGCCGCCCGCGGCCGCGCACTGGTCAAGAAGACTCAGCGCGTCTCGCAGCGCGCCGTCCGACAGTCGGGCCAGCAGCGCCGCGCCGTCCTCCTTTAAGTCGATATTCTCCTGCCCCGCGATGTAGTTGAGCCTGCCCACGATGTCCTTCGGCTGGATGCGGCGGAATGAAAAGCGCTGGCAGCGCGACAAAATCGTCGCGGGCACCTTGTGCAGCTCCGTTGTCGCCAGAATGAACATCAGATGCTCGGGCGGCTCCTCCAAGATCTTGAGCAGTGCGTTGAACGCGGGCGTCGAAAGCATGTGGACTTCGTCGACGATATACACGCGTTTTTTTACCTGCGCGGGCGAATAGATGGCCTCATCACGCAGCGCGCGCACGCTGTCCACGCCGTTGTTCGACGCCGCGTCCAGCTCGACCACGTCGAGCAGCCGCCCGCTCTCGATGCCAAGGCAGCTCGGGCAGCGGTTGCAGGGGTTGCCGTTTTCCGGATGCTCGCAGTTGACCGCGCGCGCAAGTATTTTGGCGCAGGTCGTCTTGCCCGTGCCGCGCGTGCCGGTGAAAAGATAGGCGTGCGACAGCCGCCCCTCCGCCACCTGGCGCTGCAAGGTCTCGGTGATGTGCTCCTGACCAACCACGTCGGCAAATGTTTTGGGACGCCACTTGCGGTAAAGCGCCTGATACATCCGCAGCCCTCCCTTACAATAGAAATACTCCCCCGTATACAGCTGCGGAACCGGCGTCCTTGCGGCACATGGATGGTCCCGCTTAATGCTGCTCGGTTCCCCGCCTGACATGGTTCGCAGGTACCCATTGCGCAAGACCGGTTCCGCAGCTGTATGCGGAGGAGTTGTTGAACAAATGGTATTCTACTATATTTCAGAAAAAATATCAACAGAAAAATGAAAAAGGGGCTTCACAAATTCAAAAAAGTGTGTTATGATAATCCGCGCTGGGAGACCAGCATTGCTATTTGGGCCTGTAGCTCAGTTGGGAGAGCGTACGGTTCGCATCCGTAAGGTCGTGGGTTCGAATCCCTTCAGGTCCACCAAAAAGAAGAGCACCGCAAAGCGGTGCTCTTCTTTTTGGTATCCGTAGGACATTTAACAGCGCACAAACAAATGAATTGCTTGTGCACCAAGGTTTTCGCAAAGCGAAAACGCTTGTGACGCGCCACTCGGCGCGTTTTTTGTTTCACGCGCCGCAGGCGGCTTAACCCAAGGGTAATTAAAATGCTCGGTGGAAGTGAATCCCACCTCCGCCAAGATTTTGCTGCGCAAAATGCTTGCACGGCGCAAATGCGCCGGTGTAGGCCGTCTCGGGCGCGATCTCGAAGAGGTCGCCGCCGGTCACACCGGCGAGGGTCTTGGCAAGCTTCGCGGTCTGGCCGCTGGCGGAAAAATAGGCAACTAAGGTTTTCATTCTACTGCACTCCTATCTATTGAAATTTCTCACTGTTTCGCTTCCGGAAGGACCTCGTTGATGCAGGAAAGCGCGTTGAGCGTGCGCGGGAAGCCGATATACGGCAGGCACACCGTGAGCGCCGCGAGCAGGACCTCCTTCCCGTTGCCGACGGCGGCGTTCCCGCCGACATGGGCCTTGACCTGCCCTTCGCAGCCGCCCTGAGAAGCGAGGATCGCGAACGTCAGCAGCTCGCGCTCGTGGATGGGCAAAAACTTTCTCGTATAAAAATCGCCGAAGCAGTAGGCGGAGAGATCGTCCTGAATGTTCTTCTGGTTCTCCGGCGCGGCGGCGCGCATCGCGTCGATCTGGTCGCCGAAGATCGACTTCTGCGCCGCAATGCCATCTAAAAGGCGGCTCTCCTCCGTCACGGTCTGACCGCTCGCGAGCGGCAGGACGATGCCCTTTTCGGCGAACACGGCGTTCACCGCGTTCACGGCGTTTTCCGCCTTGCCGAGGCCGATGTACGGCGCGCAGTGGTAGACGGCCTCCTTGATCTCCTCAGGCTTCACGCCGCACGCGAGCGCCGCGGCGGTGTGGCGCTTGACCTCGTTCATCGTCTGATTCGTCGTCGCCACGACCAAAATGACCAGCTCGCGCAGTCTGGCGCTGAGCTTTTCCTCCGCGTAAACCTCGCCGTAGATGAGCCGCTCCTTGATGGCGGCAAACTCGGGGTCGGTGACGCCGAGTGCGGACGCTCCGCCGTACAGCGCCTTTGTGGTCTTTTCCGCCTGTTCTGCTCTGTTCATTGCAATGCCTCCTAATGCGTATCCTTTGCAGTCGCGGCACGAATGCTCGCACCGACTGCTTTTCTGTTTTTTCTGCCTACATTATATAATGTTTTGCCCGTTATGTCGAATCCCCATTTTGAGAAATGCAAATTTTGCACACACCGCGGGGAACCGCGCAAAAAAGGAGCATTCTTTCGAATGCTCCTTTTTTCACATAAGGTTGGCAAAAATCGACGCGCCGACGACCGTAAGAAGACCCGCCACGACGATGGACAGGCTGCTCATCGCGCCCTCGACCTCGCCGATCTCGAGCGCCTTGGCCGTGCCCAGCGCGTGCGCGGCCGAGCCAATGCTCACGCCCTTGGCGATGGGGTCGGTGATGCGGAAAAGCCTGCACACCGAAACTGCGATCACGTTGCCGAAAATGCCGGTGATGATGATCATGGCGACCGTCAGCGTCACGTAGCCGCCGAGCTCTTCGGAAACGCCCATGCCGATGGCCGTCGTGATGGACTTAGGCAGAAGCGTCACGTATTCCTCGTGTGTAAGATGAAAGAGCTTGCTCATCACAAACACGCTGCAAAGCGTCGTGATGACGCCGGAGAGAATACCGGCGAAGATGGCCTTCCAGTTGCTCTTCAGAAGCGATAGCTTTTCATAAAGCGGCACGGCGAGGCACACGGTCGCGGGCGTGAGCAGGTAGCTCAAATACTTCGCGCCCTCGTAGAACGTGTCGTAGCTGATGTGCGCCGTCAAAAGCACCGCAATGGTCAGCACCACCGAGATGAGCAGCGGGTTGAAGAGTGCGAACTTGAACTTTTTTTGCAGCAGCACGCCGATGCCGTAGGCAGCAAGACTGACAGAGACGCCGAAAAAGACGGACTGTTCAAAAAATGTCATTTCTTCTCCGCCCCCTTCTTGCCCTTTTTGAGTACCGCCTGCGTCACAAGGCCGGACACGGCCATAACGACGATCGTTGTCACCGCGGCAATGATGAGATAGGCGACAAGATTCGCCTGAATGACGTCCCACGAAGCCATCAGCCCCACGGCGGGCGGAATGAACATGATAGGCATGATCTCGATGAGAAAGCAGGCCGTATCGTGCACGTCGCTGAGCTTGATGACGCCGAGCATCAGGCAGAGAAACATCAGCACAAGGCCGTAGATGCTCGCCGGAACGGGCAGAGGCAGAAAATAATTCAGCAGCTCCCCAACAAGCGAGACGATGAGGATGATGCCGAACTCCTTGACATATTTCATGATTTTTCCTCTCTTTGTGTGTTAATTTTCATTGTACGGCGCGCACTTTCCCCTGTCAATCGACGAACGGGCGGGATTCCGCCCCGCCGCGCGGCTTTTTCTTAACAAGGTGTATAAAGGCGGCGCAAACGCCGCGCTTTCGCCGCCCGTGTGCAAAATCCCATCTTCTGCAAAAAATCGTCGTCCGCTTTGCACAGAACAGCCCGCGCGGATTTAGTCGAAGCGCCGAACTTGCAGTTTTTTCTCCAAAAGGCGAAAAATGCGCGCTTTTTTACGTCTAATGAGATAAAAGCCGATGCTTCGCCGCCGCTCTCTGCCGGGGCGGCGAAGCGCCGAGTGGAAAATTCATACAGGGAGGATAACACCATGCAGATATCCACACAGTCGCGCAAAAGACTTTTGTTCGCCGCGCTCTTCCTCGCAATTCTCGTCCCTCTTTTCTTCACCCTCGAAATCCGCTCGCAGCTGCCGCTCCTCGGTTTCGAGGGCGGCTCGCCCCTGATCGACTGGGTACATCAGAATACGACTGGCAGCGGTTTCTTGCGGAAAGTGACCGGGGACGCCACCTTTTACAGTCTTGTGCTCCTTGCGAAGGACTCGCGCCTCGGGGCGCTGCTGTTTTTCCAGAGCATCGTCTGTGCTGCGATCGCGCTCGTTCTGCTCTGGGTGACGCTGTATTGCAAAAAGAGCTATCTCACACCGTTTACGATCGCCTATACGATTTTGTCCGCGCTCATTTACCTGGCCACCATGGGCGACTACGCCATCAACTCGCAGGCGGAGGAATACTGCGTCCTGATGCTCTGGGGCGCTTATCTGCGGGAGGGGCGCGGCCTCGGCTCGGTACTCGTCTATCTGACTGTCGTAGGCTGCTATTTTGTCAGCCTCGCGCGCAGCCGCAAGGCGGCGTGAGACGTTCCCCGACTTTTCCACAGCAAAGAAAAACGGCGCGGTCTCCCGTGCCGTTTTTTGCTTTTCCGTTTTCACATCAGCGTCATATAGCTGACGCCGTCGAGCGCTTCAAGCGCCTGGATCTCCTCGTCCAGCGTCGTTTTGCCGTTCACCCAGAGGGTGAACGTGCCGCACACGGGGCCGCCGCTCTTCTCCTGCGTCTCGCTGAAGAGGTTCAGGTCCCAAATGTAGTGTCCGTGGCCCTTTACCTGGCGGATGATCTGGCCGACCGTGCTCTTTTTCTCCATCTCGAAATACACAGTGGAGACGCGCTGCGTCTTGCGGATGCGAAGGTCCACGCGCCGCAGCACTTGCATCGCAAGGAAGATGAACGCATAGCAGATGATGCCGCCCGCGTAAAAACCCGCGCCGAACGCCGTGCCGATGATGGCGACCGCCCACAGGCCCGCCGCGGTCGTCAGGCCGCGCACCTCCTGATTGCGCGTCACTAAGATCGTGCCCGCGCCGAGAAAGCCCAGCCCCGTGATGACCGAGGCCGACATGCGCACAAGGTCCGTCTCGCCGATGCCGGCAACAAAGATATTCGTCATCATCACAAGCGCCGAAGCATCGCTCACGATGATATACGTCCGAAAGCCCGCCGCCTGATTGTGCCGCTCGCGCTCAAAGCCGAGCGTGCCCGCGCAGAACGTGGAGAGCAGGATGCGCACCACGATCGAGAGCACCGTGATATCTGCGAGCTGCTGAGAGATCGCTGCCATAGGATCTATTCCTCACTTTTTGCAAAAAACTGAAAATACCCGCACAGCAAACTATGCCTGCCGCGCAGGAAAGATACCTTTCCGCCGCAGCCTCAGTCGCTCGCCTTTTTGAGCTCGACGTTTTTCTCGTAGGCCACGGTCACGGCGTCTAACACCGCCGCGCGCATGCCGCGCTCTTCGAGCGTGCGCACGCCCTGGATCGTCGAGCCCGCGGGCGAGCAGACGCTGTCCTTGAGCACGCCGGGGTGCTGGTTCGTCTCGAGCACCATCTTGGCCGTGCCGAGCATCATCTGCGCGGCATACTGGATCGCCGACGCGCGCGGCAGGCCGCACGCGACGCCGCCGTCGGCCATCGACTCTAAGAAGATCGCGGCAAAGGCCGGGCCGCAGCCCGCGACCGCCGAGCCCGCGGCATGCAGCTCCTCCGCCAGCGGGAAGAGCTTGCCCGCGGGCGCCATGTAGCGCAAAAACGCCTCCTGCTGCGCCTTGCCGCAGTTGCCGCTGCACGCATAGAAGATCACGCCCTCGCCCACGGCGGCGGGCATGTTCGGCATGATGCGGATGATGGGATAGTCCCCGCCCGCAAGCTCCTGAATGCGCGCGATGTCCAGTCCCGTGACCATACTGATGAGCACCGGCGCGCTCTTGCGCTCCTTGAGCGCCGGGGCGATGTCCTTGAGCACGTCCACGATCATCTGTGGCTTCACGCCGAGGAAGATGTGGTCCGCCTCGCGCGCGATGATCTCGTTGCTGCTCACAACGGCCCCGATGCGCTCTGCGAGCGTCTCCGCCTTTGCCTTCGTGCGGTTGGCGAGCAGCACCTCCACCTCGCCGCTTCTGGCCGCCGCGCTCGCCAGCGCGCCGCCCATATTTCCTGTGCCGATAAAGCCGATCTTCATCATCTGCCGTGTCCTTTCTACACCCATCAGGAACCCAAGCGCAGCCCTGTACCGCGCACCGCCCCTGTTTTTATTATCAGTAAAGGATATATCAACCCCCGCCGCCTTGTCAAGCACCGCGCCCGTCAATCACCCGTCCCGCGAAAATTTTATGTAATATCCATTGCACTGAGTACCGTTCTTTGGTATATCAAATAATCCGTGCGTATCCATTTGCAGACACATAAAGCATCCAGTTTTTAGGTTTTGAATGATCCTGCGTGTCCGCTTTTAAAGGATGTGCCGACAAGAAGTGAAAAGCCCGCAAATCCAGGCTATTTCGCCCAAAAGCAGACTTGAAAAGTGATAAATTCTTTCATAACAATTAGACAGGCTAAGTCTGTTCTTTTTTCTGTTCTGCCTCGCCATGGCGGTGGAGTTGCTCCCGAACATGGCCTTTGCTGCCGCTGCGACACGCAGCGGCACGAAGGATGACCCTTATATGCAAAGACCCGTTCCAATCCCTACCGCATTTCCTATGAGGATGTATGTAAAGAGGTAATGGGTGCAAAGCAGAAAGCGCAGCTGCGGCGAATGGTGGACTTCAAGTTCACCCGTCATCCGTCCCTCAATTTGCCGGAGCAGCGGCTGACAGCCATTGAAAAGCAGCTTGGAGAGCGCACAAGAGAGCTGCTCTCCATTCCGGTTCAGAGAAGCGCAAAGCGCAAAAATGAGCCGGAAGGATGATCCGTCTGCGGTATGGGAGCATCCCCATACCGCAGATACTTATCAGCCGCCCATACAGACCGGTATGAGATTCCCGTAAAAATTACCACCTATGTTCCTAAAACAACCACCTATCGAGAATCGGTAGAAATCGGTTCTTGATTTTCCTATACTGTAACCGTAGCGAGGAGGTGAACCGATGCAAATTGAAATCAAGATAGACGAAAAATGCAAAGAGCCAAAAATCATCGTGATGACGGACAAAATGACCGATGAAGTCAATGCAATCATAAAAAGACTGTCAGACGAGCAACCGCAGGTCATTGCCGGATTCAGGGAGGATGTGGTCGAGGTTCTGGAACCGTCTGAAATCTACCGTGTTTTTGCCGAATCAGGTAAGGTGTTTGCCGAGACAAATCACGGCGAGTATGCGCTCCGCCTGAGGCTATACGAGGCGGAACAACGGCTTGACAGCAAGACTTTTGTCCGAATATCAAACTCGGATATTATCAATCTGAGAAAGGTCAAGAGCTTTGATTTGAGCTTTGGCGGGACAATTTGCATCACGCTTTCAAACGGTACGGTTACTTATGTTTCACGGCGATCCGTCGCCAAAATCAAACAACTGTTAGGAATGTGAGGTGGCAGAAATGAAGAAAAAACTGATTGGACGAGGTGTAATTGGTTTCCCTGTTGGCATTGCAATCGGATATGTCATTACGGTGATTATCTCAATCTGCATTGGGGATGGCTTCTTCTATCCGGTCACTCCGGAGCTTGTGAATAAAATAGGGAGCGAACTAAATGCGGTTCTCATTCAAACCGGTCTGAGCGGAATAATGGGCACAGGCTTTGCAATGGCTTCGGTTATTTGGGAGATCGATTCGTGGAGTCTTGCAAAGCAAAGCGGGATTTACTTCGCAATTGCTTGCGTGATTATGTTCCCTATCTCTTATTTTGCCAACTGGATGCCCCATTCGACCGCTGGAATTCTGTCTTATGTAGGCATATTCGTAGCGATCTTCCTCGCTGCTTGGGTAACTCAGTATTCTGTGTGGAAAAGGAAGATTAAGAAAATGAACGAAGGCATTAAGGATAATAACGATATGGATTGATCCCGCCGCTCTGCATCCTGCACCTTGTTTTAACAACAGAATAAACCACATACATAGCCGCTTGGTTTTCAAAAGAAATCAGGCGGCTATTTCTATTTTGAAGGAGGTGTTCGCTATGAGCGTAACAGATTACAATGCTCGCCTTTATGAGAAAATGAAAACCGAACAGGACAAATACCGGGCTGGCTACTGCATCAGGAGCCGTCCGAAATTCTCAATCATACCTACGAATATATCGTCGGTCACAATGATGGCAATGTTTACCCAAATGGACTGATCTCCCGTGCGAAGACCGCCACCGTTTTCTTCCGGCTTTTGAAAGATGAGGTGCGTGACGGCAATCTTCTGACCAGCAATACCTATTCCGATGTTCCGGATGACTATTGGGCAAATACCGCCATCTCCACCATGACGGGTCTGGGCATCGTGCAGGGGTGCATCACCGACACCTTTGACCCCAACGCCCCCACCACCCGCGCGCAATTTGCGGCCATCTGCGCCCGGTTCCACACCGGCGAGAGCAGCGATACGCAAGCTTTCTCCGACATTGATGGGCATTGGGCGGAGCAGTATATCGCGCGCGCCACCGAGCTTGGGTGGATCAAAGGCTTCGAGGACGGCACCTTCCGCCCGGATTCCTACAGCACCCGTGCCCAGGCTATGACCATGATCAACCGGGTGCTGAACCGCATCCCCGAGGAGAACAGCGACCTGCCGGCAGGCATGAACACCTGGCCGGACTGCAACCCCGGCGACTGGTTCTACCTGGCGGTCCAGGAGGCCACCAACTCCCACGCGTTCCAGCACAAGGCCGAAAACTATGAGACCTGGACCGGCATGAACAAAAACCCCGACTGGACCCGGTATGAGCACTGATATTGGGCAAAATTTCAGAAATACACATATCGGTTGCTGCTCCTAAATAAAAGCACAAGCGGCGCACCAAATCTGGTGCGCCGCTGTGCTTTTGCCTTGCTCTAAACGATTCTTTTAAATGTTGCCCTTATGCGAGGCTGGCCCATAGGCCAGCCTCTCTTTTTTGAAGTCATAATAGCATCGTGACCCCATTATCCTCGATCCCGATCTCCACGAGCGGCGCGCCGGGGTCGTACTCGCCGTCGAGCGTCCAGGGAATGTCCTCGGCCGTCTCCGCCGTCACGTGCTTGACATGGCGGAAGATGAGCCCCTCGGAGTCGTAGTAGTCCTTGTTGATGAGCGCTAAAATGAGCGCCTGCATCGCCGCGGGCGTTCTCGGCACGGGCACGAGCAGCAGCTCGAACTTGCCGTCGTCGAACGACACCTCGTCGGGCGAGAGCTTCATCAGTCCCGCGATCGACGTCGAATTGCTGATCGCACCGAAGAGATATTCCCCATCGAAGACCTCGCCGTCCGCCGTGATCTTCATGCGGTACGGGCAGAGCGTGTCGAGATTCTTGACGCCCTCAAGGAGGTACGCAAAGTGCCCGAACATATTTTTAATGTCCTGCTGGACGGTGTAGGTCGTTTTTGTGAACGCGCCGAACGACGCGACATAGACGAAGTTCCGCTCGCCGAATTTGCCCACGTCCAGCGATCTCGGCTTCATGCGCATGGCGGAGGCCGCCGCCTCGGCGGGATTCGACGAGATATTCAGGCTCGCGGCAAAGTCGTTCGTGCTGCCGCCGGGCAGATAGCTCACGAGCGGGCGGTATTCTCGCGGAATGCGCATCACGCCGTTCACCGTTTCGTTGAGCGTGCCGTCGCCGCCGTGGCAGACGACGACGTCGAATTCCGGCCCGAGCGATTCGGCGAGCTCCGTCGCTTCTCCGCGGTGCGTGGTCTTGCGCACGGAGACGAGATAGCCCGCCTCGGAATAGATCGCGGCGGCATCAAACAGCGGCGCGAGAGATTTGGTCTTTCCCGCGCGGGGATTGACGATAAAGAGCAGCTTTTTGTCGTCCATGGGTTCCTCCTCGTTTGCTCTTCACAGCATCAGACCGGCAAAGCACCCTGCGCCCTGTCGGTCAAAATCACCCTCTGCCAAAAAAGTCAAGTTCTGTTCATCTTCATTAACAGAGAGTAAAGATTATCATAACACACGAAATGAGCGGTTGCAATTCCCAGCAAAAAATAGTAAGCTGTTTTTGGTATCTTTTTAGCAGTCATTTAACGCCTTTTGCCCAAAAAAAGGGGGAGCCCATGAAGCAGAACAAAACCTATCTTCACCTCGGCGTAACGCTGATCGTCTCGGCCTGCGCGGTGCTGATGTTTTACGACACGTTTTTCCAGTCCCGCGTGCTGCTGGACTTTTTCGACAAGCTGATGAGCGTGCTCTCGCCGGTCATCTACGGCCTTGTGTTCGCGTACCTTCTCGCCCCCATCGTCGACTTTTTCGACCGGTATATCCAAAAGGGGCTGCCGAAGGTCAAGTCCTCGCTCGTCCGGGGGCTGAGCATCCTCGTCACATGGATCTGCGTCATCGCAATGATCTACCTCATGTTCAGCATCCTCATCCCCGAGCTGGTCGACAGCACGAAGACACTGGCCGACAACTTTGAAAGCTATTATAAAACCGTCTACAACTGGGTCAACAGCCTTGTGGAGAATCAGACGATCTTCTCCGACGACATCTACTCCGACCAGCTGCTCTCCGCACTCAACGGCTACTACGATAAGCTCGTCAAGTGGGTCACCGACACGGTCATCCCGCAGGCGCAGGTCGCCATCGTCGCCGTGACCGGCGGCATCTGGAGCGTCGTCATCTTCCTCAAGAACATTCTCATCGGCATGATGATCTCGGTCTATCTGCTCGCGCGCAAGGAGAGCTTTGCCAAGCAGTCGAAGAAGATCCTCTACGCCATTCTGCCCGAAACGCCGTACCGCCGCACGCTGCGCGCCGTGGCCGAGGCTGACCGTATCTTCAGCGGCTTCGTGCGCGGAAAGCTGCTCGACTCGCTCATCATCGGCATCCTCTGCTTCATCTGCTGCTCGATCTTCAAGTTCCCGTATACGCCAATTATTTCGGTGTTTGTGGGCGTGACGAACATCATTCCGATCTTCGGCCCGTTCCTCGGCGCCATTCCGAGCGCGTTTCTCATCCTGCTCGTCAGCCCCAAGCAGTGCCTTTATTTCATTCTCTTCATCATCGCATTGCAGCAGTTTGACGGCAATATTCTGGGGCCGAAGATCCTCGGCAAATCCACCGGCATTTCGAGCTTCTGGGTCATCGTGGCCATCGTGGTCGGCGGCGGCTTCGGCGGCGTGCTCGGCATGTTCCTCGGCGTTCCGATCTTCGCGTGCATCAGCTCGCTTGTGAACTGGTTCACGAACCGCAGCCTCACGAAAAAGGGCGTGACGGACGACGCGATGTTCGCCCCCGCGCCGCTCGCCTCTCCGGATGAAAAAAAGGACTGATCTCCCCATGAAAACCCTGTACCGTGACAACAAAGGACTGCACCGCTGGCTTTTCGCCTGCGGCGCAGTCCTTGTGCTTTTCTATCTTTTCCGCGGAAACCGCGCGGCCGTCAATTTCTGGGTCTATTCGGTTACGCTGCCCTTCGAGCAATTCTTAGGCCGCGCGTGCGCGGCGCTGCCGTTTTCGGTCGCGGAGCTTCTGTATGTACTCGCGGCGGTCACGGCGGTCGTGCTGCTCGTGCTGATGGTGCGCTATCTTATAAAGTCGCGCCAAAAAGGGCGCGCCGCGTACCGCTGCGCGCTCTTCGTGCTCGACTTATTTCTCACGGTCTGCGCCGCGTTCTCGCTCCTCTGGGGCGCAAACTACTATGCGGACGATTTCTGCGACAGAAGCGGCCTTTCGCCCGAGCCCGTCGCGTATGAAGACTTAGTGCGCGTCACGCAGTATTTCGCGGACCATCTTGCCGAGGCGTCGACGCGCATCATGCGCGACGAAAACGGCCTTTTCACCGCCGACCGGCAGGAGATTCTTAACTACGCCGACACCGTGTATGACTGCCTGTACGACGAATTTCCGTTCCTCGACATGCCGGACCAGAAGCCCAAGGGCATTTTCTTTTCGAAGATCATGAGCGCGATGAACTTCACGGGCTTCTACTTTCCGTTCACGGGCGAGTCAAACGTGAACATGGACTCGCCCGCGATGCTGCTGGCCTCGACCTGCGCGCACGAGCTCTCGCACCAGCGCGGGATCTCGTCCGAGCAGCAAAGCAACTTCCTCGCGGTCCTCGCCTGCACGCGCTGCGACGACGCAAACTACAACTACGCGGGCTGGATGCTCGGCTACATTCACCTCGGCAACGCGCTGTACCGCGTCGACCCCGACGCATGGCAGCAGATTCGCGATTCGCTTCCCGACGAGATCGTGCTCGATCTGCGCTGCAACAGCGCCTACTGGGCGCAGTACAAGGGCCTCACGGCCACCGTCACCCAGTCGCTCAATGATAAGATGATCAAATCCTACGGCGATGAACTCGGCACACAGAGCTACGGTGCGGTCGTCGACCTGCTTGTGAATTACTACGCCTGAGCGCTGCTCGTCTCGCGGTAAGACTGCAAGAATTCCTTGGTTCGCTCCTGCTGCGGATTTTCGAAGACCTGCTCGGGGCTGCCCTGCTCCACGATGACGCCGCCGTCCAGAAACACGACGCGGTCGCTCACGGCGCGGGCAAAGGGCATCTCGTGCGTCACGATGACCATCGTCATGTGCTCGTCGGCAAGAGAGCGGATGACGCGCAGCACCTCGCCGGTCAAAAGCGGGTCGAGCGCGGAGGTCGGCTCGTCGAAAAAGAGGATTTCCGGCTTCATCGCGAGCGCGCGGGCGATGGCCACGCGCTGCTGCTGCCCGCCCGAGAGCTGATAGGGGTAAGCGTTTTCCTTGCCTTTTAGTCCCATTTTGTCGAGCAGCGCCATCGCCTCGGCCTCGACCTCGGATCTATCGCGCTTCTGCACCGAGATCGGCGCGTCGCAGACATTTTTCAGCACTGTGTAGTGCGGGAAGAGGTCAAACTGCTGGAACACCAGCCCGAACTGCCGCCGCACCTGCGCGAGCGCGGCTTTTCCGGCGTAGACGCTTTTGCCGTTTTCCTCGCGCGCGGCGACGTTTTCGCCATACGCGAGCGTGCCGGAGTCCATGGTCTCAAGCAGCGTCGCGCAGCGCAGCATCGTCGACTTGCCGCCGCCCGAGGGGCCGATGATCGACACGACCTCGCCTTTTTCCACCTTGAGCGACACGCCCTTTAAGACTTCGAGCGCGCCGAACGCCTTTCTGGCATTCCGCATTTCAAAAACTGCCATTGCTCTCCCCTCCCTTTAGCGGTAATAGCGCAGCGCCTGCTCCCATTTTTCCATGGCGAAGGCGACCACATAGTTGAAGACATAGTAGAAGACACCTGCCGCCACCAGCGCCAGCATGCCCGGCGTATTCGGCGAGGCAACGATCTGCTTGGCGCGCGTGAACATCTCCACCGTGCCGATGACGGACGCGAGCGACGTGTCCTTGACGAGCGTGATGACCTCGTTCGTCACCGCAGGGATGACGCGCTTGACCATCTGCGGCAGGATGATCTTGAAAAACGTCTGCGCCTTGGTATAGCCGAGCACCTGCGCGGCCTCATACTGCCCGCGCGGGATGGACTCGATGCCGCCGCGGTAGATCTCGGCAAAATACGCCGCATAGTTGATGACGAACGCGACGATGACCGCCGTGAAGCGCCAGTTGCCCGGCACCGTGACGCCAAGCAGGAGCTTCGGCCCGTAGAAGACGACCATCAGCTGCAGCATCAGCGGCGTTCCGCGCATGATGGAGATATACGCCTTGATGAAGCCGCGCAGCGGCGTCAATCTGCTGCGGCGGCCAAACATCACCGCAAGGCCCAGCGGCATCGAGAATAGCAGCGTCAGCACGAAGATCAAAAGCGATGTGACAAAGCCCTCGGATAATAGCGAAAGCATCGTGGATACAGTCATGGAATGATTCTCCCTTATTCGGTCATAAGCGGGAAAAAGCGGGGGCTTTCGCCCCCGCTCCCTCCCTGAGAAGAGGATGGGCACCTATGAGTTATAATTGGTTTTTACAGTCGCCCGAGGTAAACGTTTTTACTTGTTGATAAGGCACAGGCTGTCGAGCACGAGACCCTGATCGACGTACTTCTGCGCGATCTCCAGCATGGTGCCGTCCTCGGCCATCTTGAGAAGCTCGGCGTTCACCGCGTCGCGCAGCTCGGTGTTGCCCTTGAGGAAGCCGATGGCGTACTGCTCGGTGGAGAGGGGCTCGTCGAGGATGACATAGTCGCCGTCGTTGTTCGCGATCTGATACTGCGCAACGCCGAGGTCAGCGGCCACGGCGTCCACCGTGCCCTGGGCGAGGTCCATAAAGCCCATGTTGTAGTCGCCCAGCTCCACGACCTCCTTGAGCGACGCCTTGAAGTCCTCGTTTTCGTTGATCGCGTCGACCGCGGAGGACGCGGCCTGCGCCATCACGCTCTTACCGGCGAGGTCCGCGAGCGAGGTGATACCGCTGTCGGCCTTCACGACCATCACGATGGAGTTATCCACATAGGGGTCGGAGAACGTGTAGTCATTTTCGCGGCCGGTGTAGGTAAAGCCGTTCCAGATGCAGTTGATCGTGCCGCTGGAGAGCTCGGCGTCCTTGCTGTTCCAGTCGATGGCCACGGCCTCGTACTCCCAGCCGAGGCGCGCGCACAGCTCCTTCGCCATCGCGAGGTCAAAGCCGTCATACGTGCCGTCGGCGGCGATGAAGCCGAACGGCGGAAACTCGGCATCAAAGCCGACGATCAGCTTTTGCGTCTCGCCGCCCTGCGCGTCCTGCGTATCACCGGTATCGTCGGCGGTGTCGTTCTTGCTGCCGCAGGCGGCAAGGGCCAGTACCATCACGGCGGCAAGCGCCATGGCTAAGAATTTTTTCATCGTTTCTTCCTCCTGTAAGTTCCGGCGCTCGGCCGTTTGATTTAGTGTGGTAACACGATAACATAATAACGCGTGACAGTAAATACACGCACTTTACAAAGATGGAGCGATAAAGCGAATCGTTTTTTGCCGCTTTCCACAGTTTTCACGGTTTCTGGACGGCAGCGCGGTGTTTGCCTCCCGTTTTTCCCCGCTTTGCGCTTGTTTCTTTTTTTGCCGTGTGCTACAATGCAAGCAAGAATTTTTGATCGCAGGAGGCTATTTTTATGCTGTCTATTGATATCTCCCATGCCGCATCGTTTCTCTCGTTGCCGTATGAAGCGGCGCTGCGCCCGCGTCTCGAGCGCGCGGCGGGCTGGCTGCAAAACGGCGGCGGAAAGGGCTCTGATTTCATCGGCTGGGTCACGCTCCCGCGCGACTATGACAGAGGCGAGTACGCGCGCATCCTCGCCGCGGCGAAGAAGATTCAGGGCGATTCCAAGGCGCTCGTCGTCATCGGCATCGGCGGCAGCTATCTCGGCGCGCGCGGCGTCATCGAATGCCTCTGCTCCCCGAACTATAACTTAAAGAAGAAGTCCACACCGAACATCTACTTTATCGGCAACGGCCTCTCCTCCGACGCGCTGCGCGAGGTGACGGAGCTCATCGGCGACGACGATTTTTCCGTCAACGTCATCTCGAAGTCCGGCACGACGACCGAGCCCGCCGTCGCGTTCCGCTTCTTCCGCGAAAAGCTCGAAAAGAAATACGGCAAGGCCGAGGCCGCAAAGCGCATTTACGCCACGACCGACGCGCACAAAGGCGCGCTCAAGTCCCTCGCCGATCAGGAGGGATACGAGGAATTCGTCGTGCCCGACAACATCGGCGGACGCTACAGCGTGCTCACCGCCGTGGGCCTTCTCCCCATCGCCGTCGCGGGCGTTGATCTGGATGAACTCATGGGCGGCGCGCAGGAGATGATGTCGCTCTGCGCGAAAAACGATTACAGCAATCCCGCGTGGCAGTACGCCGCCATGCGCCACGAGCTCTACCGTCAGGGCAAGAAGGTGGAGCTTCTCGCGTGCTTCGAGCCCGCGTTCCGCTTCATGGCCGAGTGGTGGAAGCAGCTCTACGGCGAGAGCGAGGGCAAGGAGGAAAAGGGCCTCTTCCCCGCGAGCGTCGACTTCACCGCCGACCTCCACTCGATGGGCCAGTACATCCAGCAGGGCGAGCGTATGCTGATGGAGACCGTCGTGCGCTTTGCGCCCGCGGAGCAGCAGATGGTCGTTCCCTTTGACGAAGTCAACGGCGACGGGCTCAACTTCCTTGCGGGAAAGACGATGGACTTCATCAACCGTCAGGCCATGGACGGGACGCTGCTCGCCCATGTCGAGGGCGGCGTGCCGAACATCATTTTGAATCTCGATGAGAACAACGCCCACACGATGGGCCAGCTCATCTACTTCTTTGAATACGCCTGCGGGCTGAGCGGATACCTCCTCGGCGTGAATCCCTTCGACCAGCCGGGCGTGGAGGCCTATAAAAAGAACATGTTCGCGCTGCTCGGCAAGCCCGGATACGAGGAAATGGGCGAGGAGCTGCGTAAGCGCCTGCGCTGAATTTTTTGAATCAACCTGAAACTTTCCATTCAGCATTGCAAATTTGTTTCATTTATGCTATGCTGATGCCATCAGAAAGACCATCCCCCGCAAAAGAGGCGGGGATCTATTGAAAGGAGTGATTTCTATGGTCAGACTCATCATGGGTGAAAAGGGCACCGGTAAGACCAAGAAGCTGATCGAAATGATCAATACCACTGCGCAGGAGGATAACGGCAGCGTCGTCTGCGTCGAGGCAAAGTCTACCATGACCTTTGACCTGCACTATCACGTTCGTCTGATCTCTGCCTACGAGTACGACCTATCCAACTACGAGGCCCTGCGCGGCTTCCTGTTCGGCCTGTACGCGGGCAATTATGATATTTCCCACATCTTCATCGACAACCTGTTCAAGATCACCGGCGGCGAGTGCAACCAGGCGGCCGACGATTTCCTGAACGAGCTCGAGCGCTTCAGCAACGCCACCGGCGTCAAGTTCACCATCTCCGTCTCCGGCGACCCCGCCCTTGCCACCGACGGCATGCAGAAGTATCTGTAAATTTTACTTTCGCAAAAATAAGAAGAACGCCTCGGAAGAGGCGTTTTTCTTTCTTTGCTGAAAGGCAAAATATTTTTGGCAGCGCGGTGCTCTGCACTTTGTTCCCTGCGTGCCGCAGGGTGCGCAGATAAGGGTGCCATTCTCTCACGTGAGAGAATGGCCCCCTTGGACCCCCAAGAGAACGCGAGGGGAGGGCCCCTCGACCCCCAACATTGGCAGATTGTAGCTTGAATGACTGCACGCGCTGCGCAGTGTGGGTGCGGTGTACATGGCTTCGCCACGAGTCCCTGCGAGTCGTTAGCGGTATCAACCGCGCCTTACTATCGTGAGGCGCGTGTGACAAGAGAATGGCGGCAGACTGCCTGCGGGCGCGGCATTGCTGCACTCACCGCGCGTTGGATGAAACAAATGTTGCAATTTGTCGGAACTTATGATACGGTAATAACAAGGCGCTGCACGAACGGCAGGCGGTTGGCTACATCCTCCGAGAGGAGGTGGTAGATATGCCTATTACGATCACGTTACATATCCTTGGATATGTGGTTACGATCCGTATAAAAAGCGAAAACCGCCACTCGGCCAAGTGACGGTTTCTCATTTTGAGTCTTCCTAACTTCCCGGGCTGACCGCTTGTCGCAGCGCCCTTTCTACGTTCATTATAGCAAATTCTCCCGCGCTGTCAAGCGACAGTGCGGGCTTTGTTTTTATCTGCCTTATTTATGCCAAATCTCGCAGCTGTCCGGTGCGTATTTCCATAAGCTGCGGACCGTTCACAGAAAAGAACACTGTTGAAATAGAAAAGCAGCAATCCCACCCACGGCGAGCGCAGCAAAGCCGCCCCCGCAGGCAGTCCGCCGCCGTACTACCGTCACTCGCGCCCCACGGAGTAGGGCGCGGTTGCGAATGGTGACGAAATGAAGGGATTCGTGGCGAAGCCACGTACACCGCACCCGATTCCGCAGGCCGCGCAGCTCTTCGAGCCACAGACTGCCAATGTAAGCGGGGTCGAGGGGCAAGACCCCTCGTCCTTTCTCTCGGAGGTTTAAGGGGGATACTCTCTTTCGAGAAAGAGAGTATCCCCCTTTATCCGTGCAGCGCCAAGCGCTGCTCTCCCCGCGGCACCAGTGCCGCAGCTTCCTTTGCACTTGTGCGAAAAAGAGGAAAAGGAAACAAAAAGCCCCCGCCGGGAGAGGCGAGGGCTTCTTGCTGTGTTGTGTGTGTATTTTTAGGAGGGAGAAAATCACATCGGGGGGAGCTCCCCTTTGCAAGTATTAAGATACCAGTCAATCTTGGCTAAAGTTTGAATCGGTTGTAAACAAATTATGAATACCACCGGAAATTTTGCACATTTTCATCCCATGAGCGCGCAGAGCTCGGAAAAATCGAGCGGCTGGAGCGCAAGGTCGATGCCGTAGCCGATGACGCGGGCGAGCTCGCGGATCTGCGCGTCGATGTCGCGCGTCGTGACCATGACGGTCTCGTGGCCGCGCAGGGCGGCGGGATCGACGTCCGACTTTCCGGCCTCTTCGAGCACATCGAGCGTCAGCGTGGCCGCGTCGACGACCGTGGGAACGCCGATGGCGTAGACCGGCACGCCGAGCGTGTCGCGGCTGAGGGGACACCTGTGATTGCCCACGCCGCTGCCTGGGACGATGCCCGTGTCAGAGAGCTGCACCGTGGAGCAGAGCCGCATGAGCGAGCGGGACGCGAGCGCGTCGATTGCGATGACCGCGTCGGGCTGCACCGCGCGCACCGTGCCGCGCAGCGTCTCCATCGCCTCAATGCCCGTCCGGCCCAAAACCCCCGGTGTCAGCACGCTGACAGAACAAAATGCGGAAAACGCGCCGTTTTGCCGCAGATGGCGCGTCACGAGCACGTGCTCCGCACTCCTCGGCCCGATGGCGTCCGGCGTCATATTCGCGTTGCCGAGTCCCGCGACGAGCACGCTTTTCACATTCTCGCCGAGCAGCGCCCTGAGTTCCGCCCCCACGGCGCGCGACGCGCGCTCGAGCACATCGTCCGCGTTTTTTTGCAGCGGCGAGAGGTCGAGCGTCACATACCGCCCGCGGGGCTTGCCGAGCTGGCGCGCCGCGCCCTCGGTGTCGATGCGCACGCTCGTCACGCTGCACCCGCGGCGAAAAACCGTCCGGCTGTCCACGCCGGAGAGTGTCTGCGCGCGGCTTCTCGCGCAGAGCAGCTCGTGCGCCTCCATGGCAAGATCGGTGCGGTATTGGAGCATTTTGCCTCTCTCCTTTTACTAAATCTTGTTTTCTTTCCCTATTTTATCCACAAAGTTTTGTGTCATACAAAAAAATCAGAAAATTTTGAAAAAATGCTTGCAATTTCTTGCATTCTTTGCTAAAATACCATTCTGCACGGTGGATTTTTTGTCCGCCGGCGCGAATTCCAACCGGAGGAGGTGTTTGGTTTGCCGAATATTAAGTCTGCCAAGAAGCGCGTTCAGGTGTCTGGTGTGCGTAATGAGCGCAACAAGGCCGACAAGTCCGCACTGAAGACCGCACTCAAGAAGTTCGAGGCGGCTGCCGCTGAAGGCAATCGCACCGAGGCCGAGAGCGCTTACAAGGTCGCAGTGAAGTCTGTCGATAAGGCTGCTGCTAAGGGTATTCTGCACAAGAATAACGCTGCGCACAAGAAGAGCGCGCTGACCCTGAAGCTCAACAGTGTTGGCTAATCGAGCGAAAATGAGAGCCATCCTTTCGGATGGCTCTTTTTTTGTGCTCAAAGGGGCACTGGCTTATCCGCGCGATGCGCGGAGGGGTAATGCAGCGCTTGGCGCTGCTGCCAGGTAAGGGGGCCATTCTCTCACGTGAGAGAATGGCCCCCTTTGTTTGCACCCCTGCGGCACGCAGAGACTAAGGTGCAGCGCACCGCGCTGCTTACTTTTTATTCGGATTATAATAATCCGTCTCCTCCGGCAGGACGATCGGCAGCCCGTTCTGATACACCGGAAGCGTCTGGAACTTGAATCTCGACACCTTGTGCTTGCGGTCGATCTGCTCCTTGATGGCGGGGTCGACCTCGCCCTTGCGGATGTACTCGTTCACCGCGTGGTAGGTAAAGCCGAGGTTGTCCTCGTCCGTCTTGCCGGTCAGGCCGTCGGACGGCGGCTTGATGAGGAAGCGCTCGGGCAGACCCAGCTCCGCGCCCAGCGCGATGACCTCCTCGGTTGTGTACATGCCGAGCGGCGAGAACGCGCCCGCGCTGTCGCCGTAGATCGTGCAGTAGCCGACCCAGTCCTCGGAGAGGTTCGAGGTGTTGATGACGATGCCGCCCTCCTCGCTCTGCGCGATGGCGTACAGCGTCGCCATGCGGATACGGGACGGCAGGTTCACCTTCGTCTGGCGGCTCGCGTCGATGCCCACGCGCGCCATCTCGTCGAGAATGCCGCTCGTGCCGCCGTGAATATTGAACGTGTAGTGGCGGATGTTCAGCACGTCAACAAGGCCGTTGGAATAGTCGATGTCCGGCTGCACGCCGTCGGGCATCAGCACGCCGACGACATTCTCGCGACCGTAGGCCGCCACGCTCAGCGCCGCCGTGACGGAGCTGTCCTTGCCGCCCGAAATGCCGATGACGGCGGTCTTGCCTCCGCAGGCCTTCATCTGCGCTCGCATCCAGTCGAGAAGTCCCGGAAGCTGCTGCTTTGCGTTGAATTCTGCCATAGTCTTTTGCTCCTTCATATTACTTCAGCAAAGCGGGAAGGCTCCCCTCCCTGCTGAGAAAAAATTTGCTTTTGTTGTACCACACTTCCGCTAAGCTTTCAAGTACCCTTCGGCCTGCTTTAAAAACATTTCCCGATATTTTCCGTTCTGCGCCATCAGCTCCGCGTGCGTGCCGGATTCTATGATTCTTCCATCGGAGAGAAGATAAATTCGGTCCGCGTCCACGACCGTGGAGAGCCGGTGCGCGACCATAACGGTGGTCGTCGGCGAGCGGTCGAAGATCAGCTTTGCGATGCGGTACTCGGCGATCGGATCCAGCGCGCTGGACGGCTCGTCGAGGATGAGCAGCCCAAATTCGCTGTGCAGCAGCCGCGTCAGGCATAGGCGCTGCGCGTCTCCGCCCGAGAGCACCGCGCCGTTTTCGTCGAACTCCTTCGTGACCTGCGCGTCCAGAGAAAGCCGCAGGCCGACCTCCTCAAGGCAGGATTTGAGCCGCGCATCGTCCGCGTCGGCGTAGGCCGTCATATTTTCGCGGACAGACAGCGCGTACAGGAGGGACTGCTGAAATGCGATGCCGATCCTGCCGCGCAGCGTGCTCACGTCATAGTCCGCGATCGGGCGGCCGTTGATCTGCACCGTTCCCTCGTCCGCGTCGTACAGGCGGAGCAGGAGCTTTGTGAGCGTCGTCTTCCCCGCGCCATTTTCGCCGACGATGGCGATCTTTTCTCCGGGCGCGATGGCAAGACTCAGATCACGGATGGCAAACTCATCGCTGCCGCCGTAGCGGTAGGACACATGGTCGAATCGGACGGAAAACGGGCCGTCTGACGCTTTTTCGCCGTCTGTCGACGCTTCGATGGTCGAATCTGTGTCGAAAAAGCGCTGCACCTTCTGCGCGTAGGCAACGCCTAAGGCGACCTGCGAGCTCCACCAGCCGAGCGCGTTGAGCGCCTCCTTGAGCGCGAGCGACGAGGCGATCAGCGTCGCATAGACGCCAATGCCGCCGATATTGCCAGACATCACGCCCCATGCGACATAGACCGGCACGGCAAACGTCGTGCCGAGCTGCGCGAGGTTCGCCAGAATATCGGTCAAAAATTCCTTTGCGCCGTATTTTCGATAGATCGCGGCCCTGCTCTTCACAGAGCCGTCGAACAGCGAAAAAAGCGGCTTTTTGATGTTTGACGCGCGCAGGTCGGCGACCGCCGTATGGTCAAAAAACAGCCGCCGCAGATAGTCAGCCTTCCGCTGGTCGTTGACCATGGCCGTCTCACGCTCCACGGACACCCTGCTCCAGTAAATTTGCGCATACGCGACAAACGCAGAGCAGCCCAGAACGATGAGCAGCAGCGCAACGCCCTGCGACGCGATCAGCGCGCCGTAGACAATGCATTTCGCGACGCCGCTCAAAAGCGAGAAGAGATTTTGCAGCGTCTCCGACGACTGCGAGGCGAATTTCTCCGTCGCCAGCTTGTAGCTGTCGAAATAGCTTCGACAGCTACAAGCTGGCGGAGGTAAAAATCCTCGTACACCGCGTGGAGCAGATTGAGCGCCAGCGCGAGCAAAAGGTATGTCAGGCCCGTCAAAAATGCCGCTTCAAACGGCTTTCCCGCTTCGATCATTTCGATCACCGCCTGCGCCAGCGTCGCGGAAAAATACCCCGCCGCCGGCACAAACAGCACCGATGAGATAAACGAGCCGACCATTAAGGTCTTGCCGTACTTCCACCAGGGCGCTAAAAGGAAGCAAATGCTGCCCCAGCCCTGCCTGAGCTTTCCAACCGTCTTCTCCGGAATCAACCTTCTTTCTGTAATTGTCGTTGGTTTTATTCTTACTTAAACTGATTCACCGTCGCGGCATTATTTTCCCACGCGGCAGGCCGCGCGGGAGCCCTGTTTTATTCCATGTCTTGCGGCGGCGAAGTGAATCCGCCGCTCGCGCCGCCGGACTTCCGGCGAAAGGCCACGCTATCTCTTACTTAAACTTGTGCCACTCATTAACAGCCATCTCATCGCAGCGGTTGTTGTACTCATTCTCCGCGTGGCCTTTGACCCAGTGATAGTGCATTTCGTGCCGGGCGATGAGGGACAAGAGCTTCTCCCACAAATCGACGTTCAGCGCGGGCTTTTTGTCGCTTTTGACCCAACCGCGCTGCTTCCAGCCGTAGACCCAGCGCTTTTCCAGCGCGTCAATGACGTAGCGCGAATCGGAATAGAGCTCCACGACGCACGGCTCCTTCAAAAGCCGCAGCGCCTCGATGACGGCGGTGAGCTCCATGCGGTTGTTCGTCGTGCTCGCCTCGCCGCCGGAGAGCTCGCGCTCGTGTGCGCCGTATTTGAGCACCGCGCCCCAGCCGCCGGGGCCGGGGTTGCCCGAGCACGCGCCGTCGGTATAGATAATGACCTGTTTCATGCGTTTCCTCAATAAGAGCTGATCTCGAGCGATGCATCGTCCTCGCCCGGCGTGATCGAACGAATTTCGACCGTGTACTTCATTTCCGGCGAGACGACGATCTCGACGCGGTCGCCGACCTTTTTCCCCAGGATGGCCTTGCCGACGGGCGATTCCTTGCTGATGAGGCCCTTGAGCGCGTTCTGCCGCAGGGTGGTCACGAGCTGGATGTTCTGCTCTTTCCCCAGCTTTTCGTTATAGAGCACCACGTGGTCAAAAAGGCCGACGGTGCCCTCTTTTTCGTTCACTTCGATGACCTTCGCCGTCGCGATCATGCGTTCCAAGTAACGGATGCGGCTCTCGTTGCGGTTTTTCTCCTGCTTGGCGACCTTGTACTCGTAGTTTTCGCTCAAGTCGCCGAACGCGCGCGCCGTCTGCACATCTTCGATGAGCTTGGGGCGAAGCTCCAAACGGCGGTGCTCCAGCTCTGCCTTCATCTTGTCAATGTCGACCTGTGTCAGTTCGTCATACATGGTGTATTCGCTTCCTTTTATTTTGCTTACCCTCTGCTCTGCGCGTGCGCCTTCTTGACGCGCGCGACGCGCTGAGCGTATTCCTCGCGGTCCAGAATGCCCGCGTCATATAAGACCTTCAGGCTTTCGAGCCGGTCCTCGCAGCTGTCCATGTGGACAGAATGCACCTCGCCGCTGTCGGCCTGCTTCCTGCGCGCGATCTCCCAGCGCTTTTCGCTGCTCTTGCGCTCCTGCGCGGCCAGATTCTTGTGGAAGTCGCGGATCTGCACGCCGCTCGGGCGCTTTTTGCTTTCGCGCTCTTTTGCGCGCATCGTGTCGAGGTCATCAAGCGTGCGGTTGGCCTTTTTGATGAGCTCGTCGGGCGTCGACGAAATGCTGCCCGTTTCCCGATCATTGACCTTTTTGTTCTCGTTGGCGACAGCCGCCTTAAACCCCCAGACAAGTGCGATGATAATAAGGATCAAAACTTCTCCCATTGTCCGCGCTCCTTTCTCTTACAGCCGGTCCAGAATGTCCCTGCGTTTTTCCTGATACTCCTCTTCCGTGATGAGCCGACGGTCGTAAAGGGTCTGCAACTCCTCGAGCCGCGCTTCGGCGTCGGACTTGCCGCCCTTTGCGCCATCGTCCGACTCGTCGGTGATCTCGTAGCCGCCGTTGTACTTCACAACGCCCGCCGCCAGCAGAAAATTGTAGATGCCCATGCCGAAGGCCATCAGGCACCAGATGGCCTTGAAGCCGATCATCGCGCCGATGCTCGGAATGGTAAACAGGCCGAACACGCCCATCGCGCACGCGATGACGCCCGACAGAATGCTCGCGCTTTTGCTGGGCTTATAGTGGATGTTTCTTCTCATGGTGACCTCCCTTTATTTTCTTTTCTCTTTCAAAGGAAATGCAGCGCGTCACGCTGCTGCATAGCACACCCCCCATTTTCTTTCCCGAGAAAGAAAACGGGCGGTGTGACCGTCCAAAAGAAAGGCGTCTGCATTGTATGTCTTCCCTTGAACAGCCTTTTTGCCTGCGGATTGCACTGCCTGCCAAGTGTCGTATCTAAACGACTTGGTTTGCTTCTATCTCCGCTGTCGCTCTGCCTGCGTATCGGCAGTCTCCATCAATTTCCGTCTATTTCGGATATACTACTGTACTTCATTATAGTGGACAGAAGCGTTTCTTTCCAGCAAATTCAAGTTTACATGCAGAGTTTTTCCGCAAGTTTGGTGTTACACACCGTGTTCTGCCTTTCGGCAGACCAATTCGTCCAGTGAAAGATCATAAAAATCGGCCAGCGCAATGAGCGTCGACATCCGCGGTTCACTTTTTCCGTATTCATACGCCTGATAAGCGCGGACGGTCACACCGATCGACGACGCAACATCGCTCTGCTTTAGTCCGCGCTCCTGTCGCAGTTTTAAGATATATTCGGGAAAATTCATTTCTGTTTCCTATTGACATGAAGTTTTCTTCGTGTTATAATAAAGTAAACATGAAGAAAACTTCGTTTATTGTTGAGGTTATTGTATGCTGCATCTTTACGAATCCCTGTTCCGTGCCGGATATGGCGAACAGCCGGAACGCTTTTTGTCAAAGGACGAACTCGACGATTATCGGGCATCCTTGTCCTATTACAATTCACAGTATCTTGAATTGCTCGACATGCTTAACACCGAACAGTCCGTTCTCTTCAAAAAATTACAGGACAATCGCTCTGACATTATCGGTCTTGAGCGCGACGCTTCTTTTCGCTGCGGCCTGTGTGTCGGCCTAAAGCTCGGCAGTCTTTCTTCTCTTCTGCTCTAATCAATGCGGCGAGCGAAGCAATGCCGCTATTTCGCAAGCAGTCTGCCGCCCAACTACCGTCACTCGCGCCTCACGATAGTAAGGCGCGGTTG
>ENA-ORTB01001443-ORTB01001443.1-human-gut-metagenome-genome-assembly--contig:-NODE-1443-length-26268-cov-5.021936_pt1 | contig 26268 bp, 27 predicted proteins | sample MGYA00241905_ERZ509174 | MGnify/ENA primary metagenome ERZ509174 (study PRJEB26280, sample SAMEA2338851) | human gut metagenome | biome: human gut; feature: human-associated habitat; material: faeces... | reverse complement strand
GAAAACGTCGGTGTGGAAAGCGGGCACCGGGTAGAACTTGCCGGAGAGAAAGCGGGCGGCATGGCGGCGCGGGCAGTTAAGGGCGGCATACGCCGCCATAAGCTGAAACCCTACCGGGCAGCGGCGGCAGCGGAAAAACAAGCGGTAAAGGCAAACGCAGATTTTCTCTATCAAAAGGCGTTGCACGATAACCCCGCGCTTGCGCACTCCAACCCCATTTCCCGTTTTTGGCAGAAGCAGCGCATTAAAAAGCAGTATGCAAAAACGCTGAAAGCGGGCGGCAAAGCGAAAAAAACCGCTGAAGCCACCGCAAAGGCGGCGAAGAAAACCGCGCAGGAAACCAAACGGGCGACGTTCTTTGTTGTCCGGCATTGGAAAGGCTGCTTGATTGTGGGCGGGATTGCCTTTATCGTGCTGCTGCTTTTCGGCGGGCTGTCCTCTTGCTCCCTCTTTGGCGGCAACAGCGGCAGCGGCTTGATTGCGTCGTCCTATCTCTCCGAGGACGCGGATATAACGGGCGCGGAAAGCGCGTATGCCGCTATGGAAGCCGAGTTACAAGATATGCTGGACAATATCGAAAGCGAATACCCCGGCTATGACGAATACCGGGTAAACGCGGACGAGATCGAGCATGACCCCTATGTGCTAATTTCTATCCTTTCCGCGTGGCATGAGGGCGTGTTTACACTCGATGAAGTGCAAAGCACCCTTGAAATGCTCTTTGAGAAACAGTATATCTTGACGGTCGAGGAAGAAGTACAGGTACGCTACCGCACCGAAACAAGGACGGACAGCGAGGGCAACCCCTATACGGTTGAAGTCCCCTATAACTATTACATTCTTCATGTGGATTTGGAAAACTTCAACCTCTCCCATGTTCCCGTTTACATTATGGGCGAGGAACAGCTATCCATGTACGCTATGTATATGTCGTCGCTGGGAAACAGACCCGACCTTTTCCCGCAATCCGGCTATGTGTCTAAATACTATGAAAACCCGCCCGCCGATTATGAAGTACCCGCCGCGCTGCTGGGTTCCGATGAAAAGTTTGCGCGGCTCATGGAGGAAGCAGATAAATACGTCGGTTTTCCCTATGTGTGGGGCGGCAGCACCCCGGAAACCTCTTTTGATTGCAGCGGCTTTGTGAGTTATGTGTTGACGAACAGCGGCCTATACAATACGGGCAGACTTGGGGCGCAAGGGCTTTACAACATCTCAACCCCTGTTTCTAACCCGCAGCCGGGGGATTTGGTGTTCTTTACGGGTACATACGACACCCCCGGCGTTTCCCATGTGGGGATTTATGTGGGCGAGGACGGGGACGGAAGCCCCGTCATGCTGCATTGTGGCGACCCTATCCAGTATTCAAAGCTGGACACCAGCTATTGGCAATCCCACTTTTACGCCTACGGGCGGTTAAATTACAATTAAAAGGAGTTGAAAAATGAATATTGTATCTTTTGGCGGCGGCACGAATAGTGCCGCCTTACTTATTGGCCTATACAAGCACAAAATCCCGATTGACCTTATCACCTTTGCCGATACGGGCGCGGAACACCCGCATACCTATCAATTTATCGAGATAATCAATCAATGGCTTGCGGAACACGGTATGCCGCAGATTACCGTTGTGCAGTATGTTGACCGCTACGGCAACCGCCTATCTCTTGAAACCGAGTGCTTGCGCTCTCATACGCTCCCGTCGATTGCCTACGGGCATAAGCGTTGTTCGCAGAAACACAAAATCGCACCGCAGGAAAAGTTTTGCAACCACTATGCGCCTTGCCGCGAAGTATGGCAGCGCGGCGAGAAAGTCAACCGCTATATCGGCTATGACGCGGGAGAAGTGAAACGGTATGAACATTCCCGCAAGTACAACGAAGCCGACAAAAAATATCATAACCGCTACCCCCTCATTGAAGAATGGGGCTGGAACAGGGACGATTGTATCCGGGAAATCAAAGCGGCAGGATTGCCGCAGCCGGGTAAATCGTCCTGTTTCTTTTGTCCGAGCATGAAGAAACAAGAGATTTTATATCTCAAAGAACACTATCCCGATCTATTTAACCGGGCGGCGACTTTGGAAGAAAACGCTATGCCCTATCTTAAAACCGTTAAGGGATTGGGGCGCAGCTATTCATGGAAAGAACAGTTTGGAAAGGAGTAAATGACTATGGCGAACACGAAACTTGACCGTATCGAAAGGGATATTGAGAAAACGAGGGCAAAAATCCTTGAACAGCAAAAGAAGCTGAAAGACCTTGAAGCGCAGAAAGTCGAGGAAGAAAACGCGCAGATCGTGCAAATGGTAAAGGCGGTACACCTTGACGGGACGCAGCTTGCCGCGTTCCTCTCCGCTTACGCCAGCGGCGAAATCACCTTGCCGCAGCCGGAAGCCACTTACCCCGCCGAACAGGAGGACAACGACAATGAAGAATAAAAAGATAATCCGAAAGTTTACCGTATTGCTTGCCGCACTGGTTATCATGTGCGGCTTTTCTGTTACCGCTTATGCGGGCGGTGGCGATGAAAGCGACGACACGCCTACCCCCGTAACCGAGGAAACCCCCGCGCCGGAAACCGAGCCGGAAGAAACGACGGGCGGCTATGAGCCGCAGCCTTTAACGCCGGAGGGCAACATGAGCCTTGTGGACGACATAACGGGCGAAGCGTCCGGCGATAAGCAGTTTATTACCGTCGTTACGAAAAACGGAAACTATTTTTACATCATCATTGACCGCGCCGAGGACGGGGAAAATACCGTCCATTTCCTTAACCAAGTGGACGAAGCGGATTTAACCGCCCTTATGGAGGACGGGCAGACCGAAGCCCCCGTTTGTAGCTGCACCGATAAATGCGTTGCCGGAAGCGTCAACACCGCTTGCCCGGTTTGCAGCGTCAACATGAGCGAGTGCGCGGGTGTGGAAGCCGAGCCGGAGCCGGAAGAAACCGAGCAGCCGCCGGAAGAAGAAAAAGGCGGCGGCATGGGTATTCTGCTTGTCGTGCTGCTTGTTGCCGCAGCGGGCGGCGGCGCGTTCTACTACTTTAAGATTTTGAAGCCCAAAAAGGACGCGGCGAAAGGCAGCAGCAGCCTTGACGACCTTGATTTTGACGAGGACGACGAGGAAACGGAAGTAGTCGAAACCGAACAGACCGAGCAGGAGGACGATAATCTATGAAACTTGTAATTGCAGAAAAACCGAGCGTCGGGGCGGCGATTGCCGCCGTTATGGGCGCGAATGAAAAGCGCAGCGGATATTTTGAGGGCGGCGGCTACCTTGTGTCGTGGTGTATCGGGCATTTGATTAGCCTTGCAGACGCGGCGACCTACAATGAACAATTCCGTAAATGGAAGTACGACGATCTTCCCATTGTCCCGCAGGAGTGGCAGTTTATTGTTGCCAGCGGCAAGGAGCAGCAGTTTTCCATTCTCAAAGACCTTATGCACCGCAGCGACGTTACCGAGATTATCAATGCTTGCGACAGCGGGCGCGAGGGGGAACTCATTTTCCGCTTTGTCTATGAACAGGCGAATTGCAAAAAGCCCTTTTCCCGCCTTTGGATTAGCAGCATGGAAGAAAGCGCAATCCGCGAGGGCTTTTCAAACCTCAAAGACGGGCGCAGCTATGACAACCTCTATCAATCCGCGCTTTGCAGAGCAAAGGCCGATTGGCTCATTGGCATTAACGCGACCCGCCTTTTCTCTATCCTCTACCATAAAACATTGAATGTCGGCAGAGTGCAAACGCCCACCCTTGCTATGCTGGTAAACCGCGACTATGCGATCAGCAGCTTTAAGAAAGAAAAATATCATGTTGTCCGTCTGGACGCGGGCGGTGTTTCGGCTTTGTCCGAAAGGCTGAACGAAGAAGCGGCGGCGCAGCAGATGAAAGCGGCTTGCGAGAAATCGCAGGCCGTTTGTACTTCCCTTAAAAAAGAGAAAAAGACCGGAAAGACTAGCGGTGAAAAAGAATAAAAACTAGAAAGAAACGAGAAGACAAAATAAATGAAATTAGTTGAACTGCATACCAAAGCCGACCAATTATCCGGCAGCTACTATCTGGGCTACCTGATCTACCAAAGCGCGGACGCGGCCACCCTCATCAGCCTGGACGACGACGCCAATGCCGGCGGGGTCTTGGTCATCAATAACCAGGACATCCTGACCAGCGTCGACGAATCCCCCAGCCTGGCCTACTGCCAGCGCCTGATCGATGAAGGCAAGTCGACCGACCCCTTCGCCCTCATGCCCCTCAACCAGGAGCTCCTGAAGACGCCTTTGACCAGCCTTAGCGCGGCCAGCCAAGCCGCACTGGAGAAGGACCTGGTCGTCAATATCACCTTAACCAGCGGGATCGTCTACACCGGCATCATCGCCTTAGCCGGTCCAACCGAAATCCAGCTGAAGCAGATCGGGGACGACTACGAGCTGGACCCTCTCTGCCTGGTCATCCCCCTGTCTGCCATCTCCAGCCTGGAATTAAACGCTCCTTTAAACAAGCTCTGGACAAAGTACCAGGCGGTTAAAGAGCAGTTTGCCGGCCAGAATCCCTACGGCTTAGTTGAACTTTACCTGGACTGGCTGGATGACGCCCGCTTTGGCAGCTGCCTTTTGGGCCTGGTCCTGGACCAAAGTGACCAATTCCTGCTTTTTGAAAGCTTGAATGACTATGGGCAATTAGAATCCATCTGCCTGGTCAACAGAGAAGACGTGGTTCATGAATCAGTAAATTCCGCGGCTATCGACTTCTCCAACTTCCTGGTCGCCTACAACCAGAAAAATAAAATTTTTGATCCGGGCCACTTGGGCAAATTAGCCCAGTCCTTAAACCATGTCCCAACTGCCCGGGAAGTGATTGAAAAAGTCGGCAATCAACTGGTCAGCGTTGACGACTATGAATTAGCCGGGGAAAACCTGGGCTACGTGACCGCGGTAGACGAAGCAGGCTTCACCATTGAGGACCCGGAAAGCGGGCAGGAAGTCAGCCACCTTTTTGAAAACGTCTGTGCCTTGGACTTGGCCAGCACCGAACTGAAAAAAATGCGGGAATTCCTGGCAGCCCAAAACCAGTAGGCAAATAAGGCATATAATAGATAAAGGCATATAATGAACTAGATAGTTATAGTTAGGAGATTTTTCCAATGAAACAAGGAACGACGATTTTGACTTTGGACAATGGCTACCATCTTTGGACCAACACCCAAGGGACAGGTGACATCCACCTGCTCTGCCTGCACGGGGGCCCGGGCGGCAACCACGAATACTGGGAAGACACGGCTGAACAATTAAAGAAGCAGGGCTTGAACGTCCAGGTCCACATGTACGACCAGCTGGGCTCCCTTTACTCTGACCAGCCGGACTACAGCGACCCAAAGATCGCGGACAAGTACCTGACTTACGAATACTTCCTGGACGAAGTTGAAGAAGTCCGGCAAAAGCTGGGCATCGATAACTTCTACTTGATCGGGCAAAGCTGGGGCGGCCTTTTGGTCCAGGAATACGCGGTTAAGTACGGAGACCACTTGAAGGGGGCCATCATATCCTCCATGGTTGACGACATCGACGAATACGTGGCCGCGGTCAACCGCCGCCGGCAAGAAGTCCTGCCGCAGACCGAAATCGACTTCATGCACGAATGCGAAGCCAAGAACGATTACGCCAACCAGCGCTACCAGGACGACGTGCAGATTCTGAACATCAACTTTGTTGACCGCAAGCAGCCTTCCAAGCTCTACCACCTGGGCAACCTGGGCGGCACGGCTGTCTACAACGCCTTCCAGGGCGACAACGAATTCGTCATCACGGGCAAATTGAAGGACTGGCACTTCAGAAGCGAACTGCCAAAGATCAAGGTGCCAACCTTGCTGACTTTTGGCGAAGTGGAAACCATGCCTCTGGAAACGGCCAGAACCATGCAGAAACTGATTCCTAACTCCCGCCTGGTCACTACTCCTGACGGCGGCCACCACCACATGGTCGACAACCCCGATGTCTACTACAAGCACCTGGCTGACTTCATTAGGGAAGTTGAAGCCGGCACTTTCCAAGGCGAATAAGATTATGAAGTCCTTATTTTTGAGGGCTTTTTTTGTAAAAGAAATCTTAACCTTTGGTAAAAGATCCAAGTTGGAAAAGACTTCTGCCTTTAGCTTTTAGCCATTTTCAAGTAAAATAGGCTAAGACTAATCAGAAGCATTTAGGAGGCAAAACTTTGACAATCGGTAAAGAACTACAGAAACAGCGCCGCGCAAAGCAGCTCAGCCTGGAAGCCGTTAGTCAAACCCTGCGGGTCGACCAGGCGACTCTGCAAAAGATTGAAGCCGATGATTTTCAAGGCTTAAACCCGGTCATGGTCAGAAGCTGCATCCGGCAATATGCCAGCCTGCTGGGGTTAGACGGGGCACAGCTGCTCGACCAGTTTACTGAGCCGGCCGCCGCCGGCAAGGACATTCCGGCAGCTAAGCCAACCAGTCCAGTTAAGGAGGCCAGCCCGGCCGGCAAGGCCAAGGAAATTTTGGACAAGAGCAAGGTGCCGCATGGCTTCAAGGCAATTTTTAAATTCTTTGACGCCATCAACTTGGACAAGCTCTTAAAGATCGGGATCTGGGTCATCCTAGGCCTGGCCGTGGTTGGGTCCGTAGGCGGCGGCTTTGGTGCCCTGGCTTCTAAAGCCACCAGCATTTCCCGCTCATCCAGCTCTTCCAGCTCCTCGTCATCATCATCATCTTCTTCATCTAAGCCAGCTCAAGATGATTCCGCTAAGCCTGATGAAAACAAGCCAAGCCATGATGACCAGCCGAGCCAGCCGAGCCAAAGCCAAAGTAAAGAAGAGCAGGTCAGCTCTTCCAGTGAAGCCAGCTCTTCTAGTTCCGTGGCCAGCTCTTCTAGCCAAGAACAGAGCAGCCAAGAACAGAGCAGCCAAGCCTCTTCCTCTAGCAGCCAGTCAAGCACTGACACGACGACTGATACAAACGAATAAAGTGCATGCAAAAAGCGCCCGGGTAACCGGACGCTTTTCGTTTACTTTTTTTGGCCTTAAGCCCGGCTCTTGTAAGTCCCTTCCTGGGTGTTGATGACCAGTTCATCGCCTTCGTTGATGAAGTCAGGCACAGTCACAACCAGGCCGGTTTCCATAGTGGCTGGCTTGCCGCCGGAAGCTGCGGTTGCCCCCTTAATGCCTGGCTGGGTTTCTACTACCTTCATGTTGACAGTTGATGGCAATTGCACAGCCAAAAGTTCCCCGTCTTCAGTGAATTCCAGGATAACTTCGATATTTGGCATCAGGTACTTGACGTCGTCACCCAGTTGGTCGCCGGAAATCGCATATTGTTCGTAGGTTTCCGTGTCCATGAAGTTGTAGCTGTCGCCTTCAGCGTACAGGTATTGGGCTTTCTTCTTGACGACTTCGACCAGCTCGATCTTTTCACTTGGCCGCATGGTCTTGTGGATCACGCTGCCGGCCCGGACGTCACGCAGGTCCATTTGCATAACGGTGTTGCCCTTGCCTGGCTTGTGGTGGTTAGCCGCCACAACCAGCATCAGCTTGCCGCCATCGTCAAAAATCATACCTTTTTTCAATTCAATTGCTTGCATAAGAAAATCTCCCTAATAAATTTTTTATCACCGTTCTTCATTATACCATTGACTTAAAAGCTGCGAAGGTAAATTTTGTCAATCAAGTGCCCCTCAACCTTATGCAGGATCAAATTGGCCCGCTCCTTGGTCGGGGCGATGTACTGGCGGAGGTTGACCAGGTTGACCATCTGCCAGGTTTCTTCCGCCAGGCGCAGGGCCTCGTCTTCCGGCCCGTTGGCCAGCTTGTAGTAGAAGTTGCTTGGGTCATTCTTCTTCATTTTCATGATCTTCTTGAAGCGTTGCATATACCACTTTTCAATCAAGTCTTCTTCCGCATCGATATAAATTGAAAAGTCAAAAAAGTCGCTGGTCACCAGCTGGCCGCTTTCCGGCAGCTGCAGGGTGTTGATCCCTTCGATGATCAAGATGTCGGGCTTTTCCACATGGCCATAGCGGCCCGGGACGATGTCACTTAATTCCTGGGAATACAGGGGATAAACGACGTCATTTTTTCCGCTGACCACGTCCTGGAGGAAGTCTCTGAGCATCTGCATGTTGTAGCTTTCCGGGAAACCCTTCCTGGGCATCAGCTTCCGCTTCTCCAGCTCCTGGTTGGGGTAGATGAAGCCATCAGTGGTCATCATCTGGGTCTTTAAGTCCGGGTAATACCGGGTCAAGAGCAGCTGCAAAAGGCGGGCAGTCGTGGACTTACCCACGGCAACTGAGCCGGAAATGCCGATAATATAAGGCACCTTGCTTTCCGGCAGCTGCAAAAATTCTGCCTTCTTAGCGGCTGTCGCCTGCTTGGCCTGGTAGGCCAGGTGGATATAGTTCAGCAGGGTCTGGTAGATTTCACCGACGTCCTTGACGTCCAGCTGGTCGCCCAAAGACTTGACCTTGGCCAGCTCTTCATTAGTCACCGCCAGCTCGGTCTTGGGGGTTAAAGCCGCCCAGGCCTGCCGGCTGAATTCAGTATAGTTTCGCATTCTTTTTACTTGTCCTTTTCTCATTCTTTACCTATTATAGTAGAAAAAGCAGGAGAAACTGGCAAATGCCAGCTTCATTTTTCAAAGAAATGGGTGAACCAGATGAAGAAAGTCGTGCTTTTTGGCGATTCAATTTTTAACGCGTATGACGGGCAAAAGGATACCGACCGTTTGACCAAGGCCTTGGCCAAGCGGCTGGGAGACGCTTACGAGGTCGTGAACATCTCGGTCAGCGGTGCCTGCGCCCAGGACGTCCTGCCCAGAGTCAGCAGTCTGCCTGCCTGCGACATTTTGGTCGTAGAGTACGGGACCAACGACGCCGCCAGCTGGGGCTGCAGCGCCTATGACTACCAGGAAGGGCTGGAAAGCTTGATCAAGCAGGCCCAGAAGGTAACCGGGGCCAGCGATACCCTGGTTTTAGCTCCGTCCATGCCGGATTTGACAAACCCGGAAATGGCCGCGGCCTACTCCTTGGAGAAGCTGGACGAGTACGTCGACATCGCGCAAAGAGACGCCGGCAAGACCAACTCCTTCTTCTTCGACTTGACCCACAAGATGGAAAAGCTGAAGGACCTGCCTTCCTTCATGATTGCAGACGGCCTCCACTACAGCGAAAAAGGGATCTCCTGGCTGGCCGATGTCCTGGCCGACCAAATCAATAAGATGGCATAGGAAAAGCGTCCGGTTCGTCCGGTTACCCGGGCGCTTTTTGCATGCCGCTTAAACAGGAAAAATGACCGCTTGCGCGTCTGCTCTTTCATTTTTGCTTAAGCTTCTTCATAATAAAATCTGAAAAGGGGGGAGAAAAGATGCAGGTAGAGTTTAAACAAGACAAGCAGCTAAAAGAAGACCAGCTCATCATCAAGGCCAAGAAACTGACGCCGGAAATCGAAGCGGCCCTGGCCTTTTTGGAAGAAAAAATGGCTCAGAAGATCACGGTCTATCAAGGCAGCGATGTTATCATCCTGCCCCTAACCAGCATTCTCTTTTTTGAGACCAGTGACCGGCACGTCTGGGCTCATGACCGGGAAGGCAGCCACCTGGTCAAGCAGACCTTGCGGCAGCTGGAAGCCAGCCTGCCCAGCGACTTTGACCGGGCTTCCAAGAGTGCCCTGGTCAACTGCCGGCAAATCAATGCCGTCAAGCGGTCCATTATGGGCTACGAGCTTGGCTTTACCGCTTCTTACAAGAAGGTCTTCGTCTCCCGCCGCTACTACCAAACCCTGATCAGCCATTTGCACGAAATGAGGTAAGCACAATGAACAAGAACAGAAAGTCCGCGGTCAGATGGGGCTTGATCCTGATCGCTATCGCCATCCCCTTGATTTTAAGCCAGCTTTTTCCAGACTACTTTACCCTTTTTAAGCTCTTCAACTTAAGCTGGGGCCAGGTCTTCTGGGTTCTCCTCTTAGCCTGGATCGCCTGGACCAGCTTCAAGAACCGGGCCCTCTTCTTTGGAATTTTTGCCAGTGGCTTGATCGTCAAAACCATCAGCGAAGCTAGCCACTTCTTTAAATGGACCGGCTACATGTACCTGGCCCTCTTCCTAATCGCCCTGGGCTGCAAGCTTTTGGCCGGAGGAAGCCAGCTGGAGGTCAAGATGAATGTAAAAACTGGCAAGAAAGACGATGACGGCACTAGCCTTAGCTACAGCGAATCAATCGGCGAAAATGGCGAAAAAGTTTCCATCGAATCCGTCTTCTCCAAATGCGTCCGCTACGTTCACAGCCAGGCCTTGCGCAAATTATCCGTCTCCACCGTTATGAGTCCGGTAACTATCTACTTGGACCAGACCCAGCTCAAGGATGGACGCGGCAAGCTGGATTTGGATGCGGTCTTCTCCAAAGTTGATATCTACATTCCCAGAGAATGGGAGGTCCAAGCCGACGACAGCCCGGTCTTCTCCCGCTTCACCGCCCTTAACCCCAGCGGTTTAACAGCGGATTCACCCCTTTTAAAAATCGATGCTGACCTGGTCTTCAGCAAAGTCACCATTCACCGGGTCTAAAAAAACTGTTCAGTTCCTTATTTAATAAGGCTGAACAGTTTTTCTTTTATTCTATTTTGTTCTAATCAACCTTGCCCAAGTAATTTGACTTTTGTCCGAACCACTTCTGGTTGATCTTGGCCAAAGTCCCGTTGGCCTGCAGCTCCGCCAGGGCCTGGTTGATCTTCTTTTTCAAGTTCTTGTCGCCCTTCCGCATCCCTACCGCGAACAAGTCCTCTGGCACCTCTTTGTTCAAGATGACCTGGTAAGACTTTGAGTCTGCCTCGTGCTTGATGTAGTATTCCGCGTAGTTTTCATCCAGGAGGATCCCCTTGATTCTGCCGGCGTTGAGGTCCAGGAAGTCTGACGGAATAGTGTCGTAAAGGACCTTGCTCTTCGGCTTAATGACCTTTTGGCTGCCATCCAGCCAGATCTGGGCGGTTGACCCACTCTGGGCCCCGATTGCCTGCCCCTTCATCTGGTCAAAAGACTTGATCCCGCTGGACTTCTTCACGACCAAAACCTGCCGGTTTCGCAAGTAGCTGCGGCTGAAGGCAACTTTTTTCTTCCGCTGGCTGGTCACGCTGTAGCCGTTCCAAAGAACGTCAATCGTTCCGTTTCACAGCTCCGTTTCTTTCATGGACCAGTCGATAGTCTGGACGTCCGCCTTAAGGCCCAGCTTCTTGCACACGGCCTTGGCTAAGTCGACGTCGTAGCCGACCAGTTGGCCATCTTTTTGCCGGAAGTCCATGGGCACGAAGGTGTCATCCAAGCCGATCACCAGGCTGCCCCGCTTTTTAATCTTAGCCCAGGTGTCTTTTTGGTTGGCTTCTTTAGTTAAATTGCTGCAGGCTGTCGTCAAAAAGCAGGACAAGACCAGGCCCAGCAGCAGGATTCTCTTAAACCATTTCATTGCTAACCCTCCAATGGCTTAACCTCTAGGACCTGGTCGGCCACCTTTTTGGCAAAGTCCATGTCGTGGGTGATAATCAATTGGGTCAGGCCTGACTCCTTCAAGCTCAAGATGAGATCAGCCACCTGGTCCCGCAAGGCCGAATCCAAAACACTGGTCGGTTCATCGTAGCAGAGCATCTTCGGCTGCATGGCCAAAGCCCGGGCGATGGCTACCCGCTGCTTCTGCCCGCCGGAGAGCTGGTAAGGGTAAAGGCCGCCCTTGTCCGCCATCTGCAGCTTCGCCAAAAGCTTTTCTTTTACTTTTTTGCAAAAGTTGCTTCATTAGTTGGCAAAAGCGGACTCTTTTCACCAGCGTAAACCAGGTCCAGCTTGTACATGGCCCGGGAAGCGATCGTGTAGACCAACTGGGTCTCGTCTTCTTCGTGGTAGGCCGCTTTAGAGGCATCCCACATGATTACGGCGTCAAATTCCAGTCCCTTGGCCAGGTAGGACGGCAAGACCAGGTTCCCTTCCACCAGGCGCTGGTTGGCGCTGGAAATAAGGTGGACCCCCTCAAGCTGGTCAGCCAGCTTTTTGGCCGCCTCCAGGTCCTTAGTGATGATGGCAGTCGTCAGCTTTTGGGCATCGTTTTCCGCCAAAGCTGCTTTCAAAGCCGCTAAAGCGCCAGCTTCATCACTTCTACCCCAGACTTGCGGCAAAGGCCCCTGCCGGTTGAAACTTTCGATTTTTTCACCATGGCGTAGGATCTGCTTGGTGTAGTCAGTCAGCTGCTTGGTTGACCGGTAGGACTTGGTCAACTGAACCAGCTTGGTCTTTTCCGGGTCAAAGAGACCGGAGATCTGCTTTAAGAGGCTGCTGCTCTCGCCCTTGGTAAAAATCGCCTGGTTCAAGTCGCCCAGCATGGTGAACTTGGCCCGGGGGAAGTTGTAGCGCAGATAGGCCAGCTGGAAGGCTGAGTAGTCCTGGATTTCGTCGATAAAGCAGTAGCGCATCTCCAGGTTGGTCTGGCGGGCAATGATCTGGTCGTAAAGGTAAAGATAGGCTGAAGCATCCCGGAGGTCAATTTCCTGCTCTTTGAACTTAGCCTTGACTTCTTCAACATGGGTCAGCCATTCTTCTTCGCTGATCCCATATTTGGCCAGGTCCGTCATCTTCGGCACGGTCCGCAAAAAAGCCAGGTACTGGCCACGCAGGTTCAAGAAGCCGTTGTGGTTGATCCGGCGGGCAAGCTTGGACAGGTGCTTGATAACGATCTTTTTGCCCAGGAAGGCCCGTTCCGCCTTTTCTGAAGAGAATTCCTGGTCCGGCCGGTCGTACATGTCCAGCATCTGCTCGTGGCTGAGCCCTTCGATTTCCCGGCTGACCCAGACCTTGCGGGCTTCATTGGCCACCCGTTTATTCAAGCGGCGGATCAGTTCCTCGCGGGTAGCGTCAATCCGGTTGCCCAGCTTGTAGTTTTCATTGAAGGAGTAGTAGAGCTCCTTGATTTCTTCCTTGCTGAAAAAAGGCTTCTTTTTGGTCCGGAAATAGATATTGCGGAAGATCATGCCGGACTGGTTCAGGTGCTGGCCGTAGCGGGTAGCCAGCTTGTAGAAGGCCAGCGAATCCTTGAAGCGGCCGATTGCCGTGTCAGCCTGCCGGTCTTCAAACTGGTCAAAGAGGTTCTGCACCTTCATCTTCGGCAAGCGGCGGGCGATAAACTGCCAGTAGGTCATCTGGACCATGTTCTGCTCGCCCATTTCCGGCAGGACGTTTTCGATGTAGTCGTTAAAAAGCTGGTTAGGACTGAACATGATCACGTTCCCGCTCTTGAGGTTGCCCCGGTAGCGGTACAAGAGGAAGGCGATCCGCTGCAGGATGGCACTGGTCTTGCCAGACCCGGCCGCCCCCTGGACAAAGAGCAGGTCGCTGGTCGTATCCCGGATGATCTTGTTTTGCTCCTTTTGGATGGTCTTGACGATGGACTTCATCTGGATGGAGGACTTTTCTGACAGAACTTCCATCAGCATCTGGTCGCCGATGGTTTCGTCAGTGTCGAACATGTTGATGATGGTTCCGTCTTCGATCATGAACTGCCGCTTCTTGCTCATGTCGACTTCAACCGGCCCTTCCGGTGAGTAGTAGGTTACCTTGCCGATCTTGCCATCGTAGTAGATTGAGGAGATCGGGGCCCGCCAGTCATAGATCAAAAGCTCATTGTTCTCGTCCATGAAGGAGGCCAGGCCGATGTAGATACTTTCCGGCTCTTCGCCAGCCTCCTCAAAGTCGACCCGGGCGAAGTAAGGATGGACATGCAGCCGCTTTAAAGTAGCCAGTTCGCGGGCGTTGACCTGCCAGGCATTGTCGCGTTCTTTGAGCATTTGCTGCTGCTGCTGAATCGACAGGGCCGTGTCCATTGAGGTCGAGTAGTCGTCAAAGTCCAGGCGAATATCATCATAGAAGTGGGCGCTGATGTTGCGGGCTTCGGACTTGTCTTTAGCGATAGCCTGCTTGAGCTGGTCCCCCTTTTGATCAATCTTTTGCAGGACCTGGTCCAGGTGGGCTTGTTCTGCTTTGCGGTCTGAGTTTTCTACCATGTAATATATGCACCTTTTCTAAAAAAATAAACTCCAACAGCTTTTCTTTGAAAAAACTTGCCTAATATTCTACCATTTTTCAGCTTAAAACTAAAGCCAGACCTCCTTAGGAAAAGCTTAAGCAGTTTCAGCGGCCTTTTTGCTAGGAAAAAGAGCTGGCAAATCTTATAATAATTAGCGCAAAGGAGAAAATTGATGCGACGATTTTTTAATTTCATCAAGAACCTGCTCATCTTAGCGATCATGGCCGCGGCCGTGGTCAACTACCATGAGCAAATACAGACTTTCCTGCTGGAAGCAGCGGGCACGGCCAGCACTTATCTGGAGCAGAAAGGCTTAAAGAGCAAGACTCTGGATTTAAGCGTCGGAATCGTTGCTGAAAGCAATGAGAAGGTCACTAAGAACACGACCGGCTATCGCTGGCCAAAGGCGACGGCCAAGGTCTACATCGGGGTTAAGCAAACCGACCTCTACAACGCCACGGTCAATGCCATGGCAGCTTGGAACCAGACGGGAGCTTTTACCTTTAAGCAGACTAAAAACAAGAAGAACGCCCAGATCGTGGTCGTGGCCAACTCCAAGAACAACGAGGCAGCGGGCCTGACTACCTACAAGTATCTCAGCCACACCAACCGGCTCTACTCAGCCCAGGTGGCTCTGAACACCTACTATCTGGAAAACGACTATTACAACTACACGCAGGCCAGAATCGTCAACACGGTTGAACACGAATTAGGCCACGCGATCGGCTTAGACCACCGGACCGGGGTTACTGTCATGTACCCGACCGGATCCATCTACACGATCCAGCCAAAGGACATCAAGCTGGTTAAGAAGATTTACAAGAGCAAGTCATAAGGCAAGTTAGAAAAATGAAACGGATTTATCTGGTTAGACACGGGAAAACTTTTATCAACAAGTACAACAAGATGCAGGGCTGGTGCGACACCCCCTTGACTGATGAAGGCCGGGAAGGCGCAGAAAAGGCCGCTGAGGCCTTGCAGGAGCTGCCTTTGGACATTGCCCTGTCTAGCAACACTTTACGGGCCAGCGAGACCTGTGAAATCATCATGGAGAAGAACTGCAACAGGGACCTGCTCCAGCACCTGGTCTACCCTTACTTCAGAGAGCATTTCTACGGCTACTTTGAGGGGATGGACAATGACGTGGCCTGGCGGATGGTCGGCGCGGCCCACGGCTTTACTAACGCCGCTGATTTAGCTGAACACGCGACTTGCGACCAGATCGCTGACTGGACCAAGGAGGCTGACCCCTACCATGATGCTGAAGACAGCAAAGAATTTTGGGCCCGCTGGCAGAAAGGTTTTGACTTGATCCAGCAATTGGACGGGGCAGATAATATCCTGCTGGTCAGCCACGGTTTTGCTATCAAGACCCTGGCCCAGAAATTTGCGGTGGACGGGATCGACACGACCGTTCACCCGAGAAATTCATCAATTTCGACTTTAGTGATGGATGAAGCTGGCAATTTGCAGATGACCAGTTACAACAAATTGCAGCTGTAATTTTTACCAGATTTTTACGGACAAAAGGCCTGCAAGTTAGCATAGAGCTACTATAATATGAGCCGGCAAGAGAAAAAAGCAAGATTCCAGTTTAAGGATGGAGCGCAATTAAATATATGAGAACGAAGATTTTTGGTCACCGCGGTTATCCAGCCAAGTTCCCGGAGAATTCCCTGGAGGGCTTTGACTACTGCATGCATCACGGGGCTGAGGGGGTCGAATTCGATGTCCACTTAACCCGTGACGGGGTGCCAGTGATCATGCATGATGAGAACATCAAGCGGACCACTAATGGCAAGGGCCTGATCAAGGATTTCAGCTTGGCGGAATTGGACCAGTTCCACCTGGCCAATGGCGAGCGGATCCCCCGTTTGAAGGACCTCTTCCAGCTGACTGAAGAATCTGGCTATGAAGGCCAGCTGAATCTGGAGATGAAGACCAATAAGTTCGATTATCCAGGCTTGCCGGAGAAGATTTTTGCCCTGGCGGACCAGTTCAAGTTCAAGCAGGAGATCATCTACTCTTCCTTCAATTTGCAGACCTTGATCCACGCGCAGAAGATCCGGCCAGAGGAAAACTACAATTTCTTGACCGACAAGCGAATCAAGGACCCGGCAGCTTTTGTCAAGGAGCACGGCTTTAAGGGGATCCACCCCAAGCGCTTGCTCGACACGGACACGCCGGAGCGGATCTGGACGGTGGACAGTCCCCTGCGGGCCAAGAAGATTATTGAGTACGGCGCGGCCGGCTTTTTCACCAACAAGTTCGAAGATATGATGGACCTGCGCAAGCGGGTGGCAAATTACTAACGCGAATATATGAAGAGAGTTGCTTTAGCGGGCAGCTCTTTTTTGCGTGGTCATTTTTATAAATTCTATTCTTTATCCAAACAAAAACTATCCCTTGTGGGATAGTTTTTTACTTTATCGTATACTTTATTTTTAAAAATCAGCGATGACCTCGCCTAATGTCCAAAGCGAGATAATTCCAGCCACGGCTTCCTGCCCATCTCTGTAGATGTATCCTTCCATGACTGTTGTGGTCATATTGTAAGTGTCCGTGATAATCTCAAATTTAGCATCCGGGTACTTTTCCAAATACTCTTGCAAGTCGTATCTTACGCCCGAAAATTCCCCATTTTCTATCCCCTTGTCAAAAACTAAGGTATGGCATTCTTCCAAATCGATATCTGTGAACGTTAACTTTGCCGGATAAAACTTCTAGGAATCTTTGTGGTACTCATACACTTGGTCTAAATGCAAAGTGAGATCGCCATCGTTAACTTCCATTTTTACAATCCGACTGTCATGCAAGTCAAACGGAATGTTGCTGATCGTCTTCTTTATCAGTTTCATAGCTTCTCCTCTAGTTTATCCCTGTTTTTCTAGTTATTAACGATAGCACTCATCGATTCAATCAAGCCCGCGTCATTCAAGGTAACCTTGTCCGCACCATTTTTAATCATATCCGCAACAGCGTTATCATTCTTGCAAACCGTCCAGATTCCATAGTCTACGCCATACTTACGAGCCGCGAGAATATCATCAAGCGTTGTCTTATTGTAGTCACAGTCAGCACCGGCCTTTAAGTGGGACAGGAAAATATAGTCGTTATCAGTCAAATGGCGGCTGTAAATCCCCATCATGGCAATTTCTTTGCCACCCGGAATCACGTTTCTGACTTCTTCCAACTCACCAATATTAAAGGAAATCAAGGTCGTCTGCTTCTGCATCCCTGCTTCGTTAATTTCCTTAACTACCTCTTTCAAGGCTTCCATATTGTTGATGTACTTCAACTCCAAAAAAGCTTCCTTGCCATACTTCTTACAGATTTCTAAGTACTGACGCAAAGTTGGCACGCGAAGATCTTCATAAACCTTATCCTTATCGACGCCATTCAGCACACCCTTGATCTTGTAGTTTTCCACCTGGTCAAAAGGAATATCGTTGATGTTCTTTCTGTAGTTTGGATCATCCGCGCTGATATTGGTCGTCCGGGCCAAAGTATTATCGTGCATGATAACCAGCTTGTTGTCTGACGTATTATCTACGTCGGTTTCAATCCCCCAAACTCCGGCTTCCTCACCAGCCTTTTCAAAAGCCAGGGTCGTGTTTTCCGGATACTTAGTGCTATAGCCCCGGTGAGCGATAAACTTGACCTCCGCCTTAACCAGGCCAGAAGTACTCTGCGTCTTTACATCAACATTTTCCAGTCGGACCAGCTTGGCAATATCAGCAATCTCACTTTCTTTAATTGCCGTCCGGTTGCTCTTTCTCACCATAATTAGGTACTTGTAGCCCGGGTCCAGGATAATCCCCTGCTTTGACCAGTTGGCCTGCACGCCGACATAACTTAGCTTTTTATCATCTCTGTACTTAAGGGCCTTGATCTGGTAGTCAAAATAATTGTCCAAAGCCAGATACTTAGTTTGGTCAACCCTGATATAGTCAACCGTCGTCAGCTCATTCTTGCTTTGGTAAAAATTCCCCGCGCTATCCAGGCCCCACAAGCCCAAGTCCCTTTCCGGCTTCTCACTTGCCGGCTGCTTACGGTACTGGGCGTACAAAGTAACATTCTTTAAGGCATAGCTAGCCCCCAGATCATACTTTTCGCCACTCCCATCCGCTTGAGTGTTAAAGGAATCGAGAACGTAGCCAGGTTTACTGAATCCTGTCTCTGGCAAGATAATTTTGTCGCCTTTCTGCTCATGCAGAGTGATATTTTTTCCAAAGCCATGGTTGGCAGCAATTTGAATAGTGTAATTTTCCAGCTTGCGGTACTGGGCCCACAAGGTCGTGCTCTTCTTAAAAGTGTAGGCCTTGCCGAGCCGGTACTTCTTCCCCTTTCCGTTTGTGGCAACGGTATAGTTTAAGAACTTGTAGCCTTTCCGGTAAAAGCCAGTCTTTGGCAGAGTAACTTTCTTGCCTAAGGTAAAAATCTTCTTTTGCCGGCGGCCAGACCCGTCATTGGAGGCAAAAGTCAGCGTTCCCTTAGCTGCAGTAACTTTAACCATGCAGGCGTAGCGCTTTTTGCCATTTTTAGCAGTAATCTTGGCTGTCCCGGCCTTGACTGCCTTGACCTTGCCCTTAGAAGATACTGTCGCTACCTTCTTGTTGGAACTTCTCCATGTCGTCTTTTTCTTGCTGTTCTTCAGATACAAGCGGGCTGTTTTCCCCTGCAGCAGACTCAGCTTTTTTTTATTTATAGAAACCTTAGCTTTTTTGCCTTTCTTGGCCTTCCTACTCTTCTTAACCTGCCTGGCGGCGTGCACTGGCTGCAGCGGTTCCAGCTGCTGTCCAATCCCAAAAGTCAGCAAGACTGCTGAGGCCAGCAGCAACTTTTTGATATCTTTCCGTTTATTCAAAAGAATTCACTCCACTTTCTTTTCCTGTATATTAGATTAACATCTCTATTCTAGCGCATTTTTGCTAAATAAAACAAAAAGCCAATGAACAAATTTTCTTTTGTCCATTGGTAAAAATAGCTCTTAACTTGTTTTTAGCGGCTTATGCCAACCCATCGATAAAGTGGTCAATCTGCAAGACGTATTCTACTAATTCCCGGTGCTTCTGCCCGCCTTTTTCATAGTAGTCCTGCAGATCAGCCAAATCCATCTGCTCCATCAGCTTGGAAGCCGTCTTATCCTTGCTCCAGCTTTGGTGGCGCTGCTGCATCAAAAGTCATACATGTGCTGCTTAACGTCTTCGTATGGCGCAAAGACATGTGTCTTCTTGCCCTCTTTAAAGACCAGGTAGTTCTCAATCTCCCGCTTAAAAGTCGCGTGAATGTGTGCCTGCATCCATGATACTTTGCCCTGATCCGGTGCAAGTGCCGCTGGCTCTGCTTAGCTTCATCCGTCCCCTTGTCTGAGTCGATCAAGATGAACCAAGGTCCATTCAGTTTAGAAAAAAGGTCAAAATTCAGCCAGGCCAGCAGACTGCCGCATCCCCCGACCGGTAAAATAAAGAGCCCTTTTTCAGCAAAAGTCGCCTCCACCAGCTTTTCTTCATACATCCACTGGTTGATCTTGGTCACAAAACGGACGTCTTCCTGCCCTTCGACCAAGAGAACGCAGCGGGACTTGACCGCCCGCTGGTCAGCCTCCAGGCCCAAGCTGCTAGACACTTCCGCCAAGATCTGGCTGTCACTCAAAAGCTGCTGCTGGCCGGCAACCTTCTTGATGATCTTGATCCCTTCCAAAGGCAGAAGACCCATCAAGTGCGGCGTGCGCGGAATCAAGATTACCTGTTTGTTCTTAGCGACCAGTTTAAGCAGGGCCTGGGCCAACAAGGCTTCATCTTCCTCCGACAAGTCATTCGCTTCAAAGGCATAGACCACGTTGTCGATGCTGGCATTTTCACTTTGGGCCAAAAGGAAGGCCAGAATAATCCGGCTGACCTTGGCCGTTCCCGTCACTCCGACCTTTTCCCGCTGCTTGATTAGTTCAGCCAGGTTGGGATCCTGGAAGACAAACTGGGGAGCTGGTTCACCCAAGTCCCGGTAGTTGGCCAGAAGCTGGGAGAGACTGCGGCCCAGGCGGTCGTCCAGGTAGTCCTGAATTTCCTTGATTTACGCTGCCTTGTCCCTAATAGCGCTGCGGGCCACGAAGTTCAAGGGGCTGGCCGCCTTTGACTCTGCATCAAAAAAGACATACAGGGGCATGCCGGCTGAAAGCTGCCGGTAGCGGCTTTGGTCCGTAACTGGCTGAAAGTCCCCGCCTTCTTCCGCGAAGCTGTCGCTTTCTTCCAAATATTGCTTAAGGTCAAAGGACTTTTTGATAGCAAAATCATCGAAACAGCAAGTGATGGCAATTTGCCAGTCCCCGGCCTTGAGGGCTTTCTCGTTTAAGTCTTGCAGCTTCAAAGGCCGCTTAGCCAAAGGGCCGTTGAAAAAAATGTCCAGAGCCCGCAGGATGGTCTTCTTGCCCACTTCCCCTTCACCTAAGAGACTGGTCAAGGGGGCGAATTTCAGCTTAAAATCGCGATAACCGCGAAAGTTATGCAGCTCAACCGCGCGCAGCAACATAATTTGCTCCTTAATCGGCTTGGTCGCCGTGTCTTTGCCGGTAGTCCTTCCGGCTCATCTTAACCTTCGGTACCTTTTCAGTTGGGTTGGCCAGTTGCCGGCTGACCCGGTCCAAACGGGCAGCTTCTGCTTCCCCCTTGGCTTTAGCTTCCGCGTGTTCCCGGGCCTTGCGGAGTTTTCTGGCCTGGATGTCCCGCATCCACAAGGTCGGCATGATTGCTACGGCTCCTAAGAAGGCACCCATGGTGTTGGCGATCATGTCGTTAACATCATATGTGCCCAGCCCTGTCATCCGCTGGAAATGTTCAATAAACCAGGACAGGCAGAAGGCCATAAATGTGGTGATCATGATGCTATGCAGCCACTTGGACCAGGATGGAATAATGTAGCCCAAGGGCACGAAGAGCAGAACATTCATCAAAAAGCCGTAGCGGCCGCCATAGTTTGAGCTGGCAAAGACTTTTTTCAGCCCCCACTTCCAAAAGGCCGGATCTTTCAAAACCTCTGAGCCGGCGGCCATTTGGGCCGGATGCTGCCAGTAGTAGACAGCAGCCGTTAGCATTCTTGAGGCAAACACATAGTAGATCAAAGCACAGCCATAGATAACCGTTACTACCAGCCGCAAAAAGGAGTTCCCCGTGCGGATAGCCCAGTAGCCTGCCAAAACACAAACAGCAATGACCACAAAGCGGATCAGCAAAGCCAGTTCATGATACATTCTTTTTCACTTCCCCTTACGAATTCCTTTCTACATATTTTATACCATTAGTCGACTTATCAACAAAAGTTGTGATTATTAATTTTATTATCAATATCACAAGATCATTTTTCTAAAGTTCTGCTCTGTGCTATTCTTTATATTAGTGCTTTTAATTACAACAATACATAAAATTTGAGTATCAAACATGGACAAAGAAAAAATCAATGAATTATGGGGCAAGTACAAGGATATCATCCCCTATGTCTTCTGGGGCGTCATGACCACCCTGGTCAACATCTTCTCCTACTGGCTCTGCAACAGCGTCTTCAAGTGGGACATCATGCCAGCGACGATCATGGCTCAGTTCCTGTCCATCGTTTTTGCCTACTTGACCAACCGCAAGTGGGTTTTCCACAGCCAGGCATCCACCTTTAAGAAATACGCCAGTGAAATCGCTAGCTTCTTCGCGGCCAGAATCGGGACTGCCCTTTTAGACATGGCCATCATGTTCATCTTCGCTGAGCAAATGCACTTAAACAGCATGGTCATCAAGATCCTGGCCAACGTGGTTGTCGTTATTGTCAACTATGTGGCCAGCAAGTTCTGGATCTTTAAATCCAAAGACTCAGAATAATCTGTCTGAATTAATTGCTAAGAAATGGTAATTATTCCGGCTAAAAGTTTCACCTAATGCATTTTCGTGTTAATCTTGAAGTCAGTTTAACCAGAGAGGAAGGATGAAAATGCGAAAAAGAAACATAATTTTAGCCTTTTTGGGATGCTTGGGGTCGGTCCTGCTGATCAGCGGCCTGACTTTCCAGAATTCCGGCCAGTCAGCCCAGCTGACCTTAAAGTTCGTCAACTTATTTGAGAAGGTTCATTTTCACTTGACCGGTACTATGATGGCTGAGTACCCGATTTACCACATGATGCGGAAGCTGGCCCACACGGCTGAGTATTTCCTGCTCGGCACCAGTGCCTGCTACTTCTTCAGCCGCTGGCAAAAGCACTATGCCTGGTCAGCCCTGGCCCTGTCCGCCGCCTTCTCTCTCTTTGACCAGACCAGCAAGCTGCTGGTTCCCGGCCGGGAATTCGACCCAACTGACTTTCCTTTCGATATCGCCGGCTACCTGCTCGGGATTGGCTTAATCCTCTTGCTCCAGCGATCATGGGCCAAGCGGGCCGTCAACTAAACCGCTAATACATTTTACTAATTGCTAAAAAGAGTGCTTGCCCGGCACTCTTTTTTTCATGTGTTCATTTATAGGAAAATCATTACTATTTCCAAATCATCATAAGTGGATAGAAATTGTATAATATATATGTGTGAAAATCTAATTTTGTTTAAAGAAGGAAAACGCAAAGATAGAAGAAGAGAAAATTCGCTATATCCATCGCCATGCTTGCCGGCCTGCTGCTCAGCAGCCAGCTTTAGCCGATACGACGGATTCAACCGCAACAAACACTACAGCTGCAGCAACCAATACAAGTACAACAACTAGTTCATCCACCTCAAGCAGCACCAGCAAGCCAGTTGCTAAGCCTAAGGCAAAAATCAACTTAAAGAGCTACCCGAGCAAAAAAACTGTAGCTATCCGGGCCAAGAAAAACTTGACCTGGTACAAAGACTACTCTGCATTGAAGCAAAAGTATGGCAGCATGGCCAAGAAGAGCTACTCCCTGGTCAGCAAGCTGAGCAAGAATGCAGATGGCGTTCCAGTTCTTAAGCTGAAAAATGGCAAGTACGTAGCCGCTAAGAAGAGCTATGTTTCAGTGCCTAAGCTTTACCAAAACCCGAAGAAGTAACACCAGATTCACTACACCAGAGTTAAACCTTACGGCCAGGTTGGCTACACCGTCAGCCGGGGCTTTGAAGGCATCAAGACCTACTTGATCATGAAGCGGCTTGGCACTTATAACGGCTATAACTACTACAACAATGCGACCTAGTATGCTGTCCGCCGCTTCTAGGCCAGCCACCACTTGAAGGTAACTGGTAATGTTGACCAAATTAGGCCTTGGCAAAAAGCTCTTCAAGCAAATCGACAGCTACACGGCTCCCCTTGGCGCCCAAGCCTGGGAAGGCCGCAAGGCTTATATTGAAGTCATGATCCGCCAGGCCTACAAGTACATGGGCCATCCTTACCTGGTCGGTTCTTCCTCAATGACCCGCTACGGTACTGACTGCTCCGGCCTGGTTATCCAAAGTCTTTACGCCGGCGGGATCAGCCCGGTTCCGGTCAGCGCCATCGGCCATGCCCACCCAGGCAACGAATGGAACTCCCGCAATCTTTGGGCTGATAAGAAGCTGAAGCGGGTTTCCTACGCTAGCCGCCGTCGGGGCGACCTGGTCTTCTACTATCAGCCAGGCACCCGGACTATCTGGCACGTGGCCATCTACCTTGGCAACAACATGGTTATTGAAAGCTGGCCGCCCCGCATCATGGTTCAGCCGATTTCCAACAGTCAAAGAAATGTCATCGCGGGCATCAAACGTCCATTTTTGTAGAATATAGGAAGTCATGAAAAGCAGGTACAAATTTTTAGCAGCTATCGATTTAACTTTCTGCTTCTGGCACCTGGCCGCCGCCCTCGCTGATACGGATCCGCAAGCCAGTCAAAATACGCAACCAGATCAATCCACAGTAAATCCACAGCCGGCAACTGAGCAGACCAGTCAAGATAACAACAAGCAACAGGATAATCCACAGGCTGCTCAAGTAACTACTCAGCAAAGCACCCAAAACACTGAGCAAAAACAGGCTGACCAGCAGAACACTTCACAAAACAGTGGACAACCCCAGCAGAATAACCAGAACAATGACAAAAACACCTAGCACCAGCAGATTCCTGACGGCTGGAAGACCGAATCTGGCAAACGCTACTACTACCGCAAGCAAAAGAAGCTGACTGGCTGGCAAGTTTTGAACGGCCACAAGTATTACTTTGCCGCTAATAGCCACATGCTCAAAGGCGTGCAAAAAGTTGGCAAGTCCAGCTACCTCTTGAGCAAGAGCGGCAAGCTGCAAACCGGTTTGAAGAAGTACGGCCGCTGCTGGTACTTTGGCAACAAACAGGGCAAGCTGCAGACTGGCTTAAAGAAGGTCAAAAAGAGCACCTACAACTACTTCAGCCCCAAGACCTTTCGGAAGTACTTCAAAAACGTCAACACCAAGAAGGCCTACTACTGGGTCAGCAAAAAGTCCGGTAAGGTTACCGGGATCAGACTGAACGCTGCTCCAATCGGCCAAAGACCGCTGGTTACCGGCTGCGAAATCGTCGCCGCAACGATGATGATCAATTACGCCGGCAAAAAGATCAACAAGTACCAAGCTGCTGCCGCTACTCCGCGCAGCTCCAACCCTAAACTCGGCTTTATCGGCAACCCTTACTCCTGGTCTGGTACCTGGATCGCGCCATCCGGCCTGGCCCGCCTGGTGCAAAAATACCTGGGCCGCTACAAGATCATGACCGGGGCCAGCCTGTCCGCCTTGAAGAAGCAGGTCTTCAGCGGCCAACCGGTTGTCACTCGGGTTTCCTGGGTCGACAACTTCCCTAATCACGCCCTACTGCTGACCGGCTACAACAAGTCAAGAATCTACTACAATGATCCTTGGACTGGCAAGAAGAGTTCCATGACTTCCAGCACTTTCTGGAACCACTATGCCCGTCTCACTTGGCTGGGCGGCAACCACCGTGCTTTAAGCTACTAAGATAAAAAGAGCTGTTTGCTTCTATCACACGATAGAGAGCAGACAGCTCTTTCTTTACGGCAACACATATTTTGCGCTAGGAATTTTTCTTAAGATAATGGTCAAAAGCGCGCTGACCAGATAAATAACAATTGGATAAGCCAGACAGCGCACCCCGACTGGACTTGTTCCCAGCCAGCTTTGCAAAAATGGCAGCAGGTAGAAGATCACGAATGGGTGGAGCAAATATATCCCAAAAGTAATCCCCGCCGCCTTAGGCAGCTGGTCCTTAAAATTCCAGGACCGGATCTTTTCTTCGCTTTGCTTAAGCCAGGTGAACAAGGCCACCACCACGCAAAGTTCCGGGAAATTAGCAATATCGTAGAAATTCTTGATGTAGCCCGGACTGTAGTCATAGTAAGGCAAGCGCGGCGTCTGATAGCTCAGCCCCAAAGTCAAGGCTATTTCCAAGGCCAGCATCCCGATTCCCAGCATATAAATCCACTTGCGCTTCTTGCCGCTGAGCTCATGGTTGGCGATATACCAGCCCAAGAGGAAGTACTGCAAGTAGCCCCCGCCCAGTGGCAGGGAATTAAGGAAAGGCATTGACTGGCCAAAAATCACAGCCGCAAGCGGCAAAACCGACTTAAAGAAGATGACCAGACCGATCAAATAAAGCAGCAGTCTGTCACTGACATATTGCACTAGCAAGGATAAAACCGGCACGCACAAGTAAAAGGCAATGATACTGTAAAAGAACCAGTAAGGTCCGATAATGCTTTCCGCTAAGAAGCTCTGCAAGAAGTTGCTGCCCTGCCCTGCTTTAAACAGAATATAGCCCAGAATGCTCCAAAAGGTGAAGGGGACAACTACCTTGCTGACCCGTTTGGTAAAAAAAGTCTTCGTATCATAACGGTCACGGTAATTCAAGACTTTTGCCCCGGACTGCATGAAAAATATGGGAACCGCGAAGGCAAACAGGATATTCGGCATAATCGACCAAAGCCCGTCCGGCGTAAAGCGGTTGACCACCACTTTCAAGCCGGTCGCGCTACCCGACGTGTGCAGCATCACCACCGCGAAACTTGAAACGATGGCCATGAGGTCCATAAAATAGTATCTTTTCTTCAACTAGAATCCTCCGTTTTTAACTGACTTTTCTAGTATGCCAAAAATTAGCAAATCTGTAAACTTAAAGAAAACGCCAATTGCAAGAATAAATTGAACACTTACCATAACATCTCGTAGATTTTGACTATCTACGCCGGTAAATGCGGTCAAGTTC
>ENA-ORTB01001436-ORTB01001436.1-human-gut-metagenome-genome-assembly--contig:-NODE-1436-length-26332-cov-7.248088_pt1 | contig 26332 bp, 26 predicted proteins | sample MGYA00241905_ERZ509174 | MGnify/ENA primary metagenome ERZ509174 (study PRJEB26280, sample SAMEA2338851) | human gut metagenome | biome: human gut; feature: human-associated habitat; material: faeces... | reverse complement strand
TCGTCTATGACGACGGCGAGGGCACCGTCAGCACCATCGTCTGCAACTGGTTCGGTGCGGGCAATGCAGGTCTGGCTGATCCCAACAACGACTCCTCCATCCAGAGCTATGCCAACATCTATGACACAAACTGGCTGACAAAGGGCAACTGCATGATTGCGCCCGGCGTCGAGCGCGTGGACACCGTAAAGACCGCAAACGGCTACGAGATGAAGAGCGTCTGGTGCCGGAACGACCTGAGCGACACCTCCATCCTGAAACTCTCCACCGCAACGGGCTATATCTACGGCTATGTGCAGGATGTGACGACCGGGATGTGGCAGTACATCATTCTGGACTTTGAAACCGGCGAGACGGTTTTCACGATGGATGTTTCCAACAAATACGGCTACAACAACATGGCCATTGGTATGTATGCCGGCAACAGCGGCAACGCGCTCTACTGCCCGACGGGCTATCTAGAACTGCTTCGTCTGCAGGACCGGTTTGTTTATCTGCCCGAAATGCCCTACCGCAAGGTCGATCTTGATCAGGCAGCAAGAAATGTCCTCTCGCAGGAACAGTTTGCGCAGGACGGCGGCGAAGGCACCGTTGCAAGCTGGCGCAACACTGTGACCGTCCGCAACGTACATCCCAACACCACGGTAGCTTTCCGTATGAACAACCTGTCCGGCAGCACCTCCGGTCTGACCCTCTACGCCTATGGCGTGGACGGCAAGCTGGCAAAGGTCGATCCTGCACTGTGGTCGATCACAGACGAGGACGGCAAGGCTGTAACGGAACTTACCGCCGGTACGCTCTATGAGCTGCACGTGACCGTCGCCGATGGCGGCGCTCTTGACCTGAGCGAGACGGAAAAGGAGATCAGGCTCTCCGTTGTACTCGGAAAATAAACATAAAACGCCCGCCCACCGTGTCCAAATCTCCACGGTGAGCGGGCGTTTTGCGTTTTGGTTCGATTCGGGTGAATCTATTCGGCTTGTGGTTATCGCTTAACCCACGGTTTGGCTCCATAACAGACTGATGCCGAATCAGTCCGTTGCTTCATCGCCACCGATAGCTGGTCAATGCCGCCATCCTCTAAAAGTATTATATACCGTTAGTGTGGCATTGCAAAAGAAAAAATATTTGCACACGATATTGAGTGTATGACAATTTCGCGCATACGCTCAATCGAAAGTCGATACTTTTGGGGAACGCAATATATCGAAAGCGATATTTTCTTCGTCAATGTCGATACTTTTTACAAAAATATAGCGAGTTTCCGCACTCCACGGGATATGTTTGCTCGCTAAACATAGTACGCAGGACATATCCAAACAATATAATCTTAATTATGATAATTCAAATTATATTGTCCTCATAAACAGTGTCTTCCTGAATCAAAATCAAGTTCGGATTCTCTGCAGCCATCTCCACCAGTCGATCGGTAAAGCCGCTCTTAGAGAACAGTCCGTACACAATTTCGTAGCCCTTAAAGGCCGCTGTAAGTTCTTTGGACTGCCCCTTTTCTTGCAAGGCAGAGTAGACCGCCACATCCACAGGTTTCGCATGGTACTTGCACTCGCCAAGGAACAGCCGTTTGTGCTGATTGTCCACCGCTGCAACATCGATCTCTGTGTCTCCCTCGTTGTCGTTGCGCCAGTAAGAGCCAATGCGTGAAGGTGCAAAGTCGATCTGCCCCTTATGGCACAATTCTGCAAAGATGTTCCGGCAGATGCTCTCGTAAGCGAAAGCCACAAATTTTTGCTTGAAATCTTTGCTCATCTCATCCAGCACAATCTGCTGATTGTCCAGTTCCAACTCTCCCTTGAACGGGTACACATAGCGAAACCAGAAGCGGATGAAGTTGTCTGAAACATAATATAGGCTCTTCCGGGAACGCTCTGGATTCTTTTCGGTGATGGGAACGTTCTTGATAACAAAACCAAGGTCGATCAGTGTTTTCAGGTACGGCGTAATAGCTGACGTGTCCTGCTCCATCGTCATACCGATCTTGCTCAGCTTGTGGTTGCCGTCCGAAATCGCTTTTAGCACGGAGAAATAGTTGATAGGCGTCTGCACTTCCTCGTTGAGCAAGAAATCCGGTTCTTCATACAAAAAGCCATTTTTCGACAGTACCACACGCCGAATCTGCTCCACCAGCGGCTCGTCCGTCTGGAAAAACTCCATATATTTCGGTACGCCGCCCGTGATGGCATACTGCTCCACAGCCTGCTCAAACGACAGGTTCTGTGCCGCATACACATCCGTGAATTGCAAAGGCATCAGCCGAATCTGCGCCGTTCTGCGGCCATAGAGCGGACTGTCGTATGCCAGAGCATGTTTTTTCATCATGTTGATGAGGGAACCGCAGAGAACCAGCATCACGTTATGGTCTTTCAGCACTTCATCCCATGCGTTTTGCAAGATGGACGGGAAATCCGGGTTCGTCTTGACCAGATACGGAAATTCATCAATGACAAGCACCTTTTTCTCGTCCGGGTGGTCGTCTGCTACCACTTGGAATAAATCCAGCCAGTCGGTGAATGTGACCTTGCTGAGCATGGGATTCTTCGTGGTACGGGAAAGCACCCCGGCAAACCGCTTCATGCTCTGGGCTTCACTTTCTGTGGTTGCCAGAAAGTAGAACGCGCGTTTATCTTTGATAAACTCTTTGATCAGCGTTGTTTTTCCAACGCGCCGCCTACCGTAAATCACCACAAAACCGCTGCCACGCTCTAATTCTGCATTCAGCGTTGCCAGTTCGGATGTTCTGCCGATGAAGTCCATACCGTTCACCTCTTGCTTAATATAATTTGAATTATGATAATATCGATTATATTATAGCTGTTCTGCACAAAACCGTCAATAGGACGAAACATCGAATTTTCAACAACTTGGACACTACTTATTTATTCTGCATCAGTTTTTTTCAACTTTGTAAGCTCTTTCGTAATTCGGTTGGTCATTTCATATTGTTCTTCAGTTGTATAAATATAAGAGATTCGAATGACCATTGTGCCAACAATTGCATAGGAGCCAGTATACAAAATTGTATTATCAAAACCGTGCAGGTACTCACAACGAGCTTCAGCATCCTCCAGTGTGCCATATACCTCGATTGCACCACCTCCGTCTGTTCCTTTGGATACAGGAGAGTCTCCATCCACATTGATCCAACAAAAAGGGAATAAAAGTAAAATTTCATCCCCTATATCTTGAAAGCCGCAAAACAACAAAAAGCCGCTGCATGGGCTTTCAACCTCATGCAGCAGCCTTTGTATTCCTTAAAGTTAATAATATTACTGATATGAAAAGACGCTCAACAGTCCGTTTTCCTTTAGTGTGCTGACAGGAACAATCCGCATTCTCTTTTGGCATTTGTCAGTATAAGAGTAAAACTTCACATACTTAAAGCAGTTTTCCAACGAATTTTTGTTTTCTTTCAGCTTGCGAAAATGCACCATGTACAAGTTCTTATCAGCAGGACTTACAAAAATCAAGAAGTCGCATTGTGAATAATGATAGTAGCCCGCTCGTGTTTCTATCTGTCCTGATTCCTTGTCTTTCAGATAGAACACATCTTCAAAGGCAATGTTCTGTGTTTCAGCCAACCGGGTATCTAGCTTGACTTCAATTTTGCTTGTGCGTCCGTCTTTCTGCACAATAAAGTCAATGTCATTTTGGTAATTATCCTGTTCTTCACTCACATCCTGCACAGTATAGCCCCGGTCTGTCAGATAGTCCTTTACAATTTGTTCAGCCTGTTTTCCTTCCTTGTTCTTTAAGACAAAGTAGCTGCTGTGCATCTGGCTTACCTCCGCTTTGCTGTCTTTATGATAGCAGTACGCCGCTTTTTCTGCAATCCGTCCAGTGCAGCGTGGCTATCAAATCCTTCTCGCAGGTCGTTTGAATACAGGTTAGCATAATGCTGTGTCATGGTCAAGGTGCTGTGTCCTAGCACCTTTTGCAGCTTGAACACATTACCGCCAGACATACACCAGTTCTTAACAAAAGAGTGCCGCAACAGGTGAACACTGGTCTTTTCAACGCCACGACTGCGATTGTAGCGGGCTTGACTGTGTTTCAGTGCGTTTGTGGATAATGGCTCATCATAAAAAGAAGGGAACAGATACGCCGTTTCGTCTGCATCCTGCCGCCAAAGGGAAATATACTTCTTCAAACAGCTTGCCAGTGCTTCCGACATTGGCAGCAGTTGAACGTGTTTATTCTTTAGATGCCGAAATGTAATCGTTCGGTCATCAAAAGATACGTCCTGCATCTGCATTTCACAGACTGTTGCTTCTCGTGCTGCTGTTCCCAAAATAAAGTTGACGATAGCCCAACTGCGCCAGACAACAAAGCTGTCCTCACGTTTCGGCGGCTGAATCAGTGCACAAAGTTCTTCCTGCGTGTAAACGTCCTTGATGGTTTCTTGTGCCTTTACCATCTTGATTTTGAACGGTGCTATTTCGTCCTGCTCCATGCACCAGTAAAGGAACACTTTCACCGAACGGATATAATGGTTGACGCTGTTTGCGGTCATTCCGCTATCCGTCAAGTGGATAACATACCGCTTGAATCCTGCCTCATTCACGGCTAACTGTTCATCTGACAGGAACTTCAAAAACCGTGTAATATCATACCGATAGCCGTTCAACGTGGCTTCTGCTGTGCCAGAATACTTCTTATCGTCCAAAAAATCTTGCTTTAGATTATCAAACCGGGCTGCGTTCTTTTGAATCTTCTTCATTTTTGTACCTCTGACCTCTAAAATTTTTGAAAAAATCATAGGTACAAGCCCAAAAAGCCTATATAAAACAAAAAAGACGATAAACCGTTTCTCTCAACGATTTATCGTCCTTTTGGTGCGCTCGAGGGAACTCGAATCCCTGGCCCTCTGATTAAAAGTCAGATGCTCTACCGGCTGAGCTACGAGCGCATATTCTGCAACAATACAATACTGCCGAATAATATTACCATAAATGCCGATAAAATGCAAGTGCCCGGCCGAAAATTCTTGCGTTGCACTTATGAAGTCCCCCGCGGGGACTTTAAGCGACCGAACGGTCTCGCCGCAGGCGAGATGGAGGGATTTTATCCCGACAAGTTCCTCTTTACAAAACCGGACAGAATCGTTACAATCAAAGCAAATCCGATTTAGGCTCTTTTCCGGGCAGGCAGTGCCTGGCCCCGCCGCGATCCTTTCCCCCTGCAGGAGGTACTTTCTATGAAAAAAATCACTCGCCGTTCCGTTCTTCGTCTGTCCGGGCTGGCGGCCGCTTCGCTGGCGCTGACCAGCTGCCGGGCCGCCGGTTCTGCCGCCGTTGGCAGCCGCTTTTCCGACTGGCTGCGGCAGAAGCTCGCCAACAGCTCTTCCTCTGCATCCTCGGAGGCGGCAGCCTCCGGCGAGGCAGCGGCTTCCAGTGAGGCCGCCGCATCTTCCGCAGCAGCGGAGGAACCGGCCGCGTCCAGCTGGCTGCCTGCCTACGACGCCGACCCGCTGACCGGCGAGGCCAACCGCAGCAGCGGCCGCATCGTGGGCGTGATGGTCAACAACATCAGCTATTCCGAGCGGCAGAACGCCCGCCCTCAGCGGGGCCTTTCTTCTGCTGACCTGCTCATCGAGAGCAAGGTGGAGGGCGGCATCACTCGCTTCTGTGCCGTGTACCGCGACGCCGACAGCATCCCCGAGGTGGGGCCCATGCGCTCCGGCCGGGACCAGTTCCTGCAGCTGCTGATGCCCTGGCAGGCGCTGTACTACCACGACGGTGAAAGCGCCCCCTGCACCAAGTTCATCAGCGTCTACAACTACTCCGGTCTGAACATCGGCGGCAAGAGCTACTTCAACACGCCCACCCATCCCCATGTGGCCCACCGGGACAGCCGCGGCCGCAACGTTGCCTACGAACACACCGAGTTCACCTCCGGCAAGGAGATCCGGCAGGCCGCCGCCAATGCCGGCATCGGCCTGAGCCACGATTACGACACCACCTTCTTCCGCTTTGCGGACTACCGCACCGGGGCCGAGAATACCATGCGCGGCACCGCTTCCGGCCGGACGATACGCATCGTGCACTCCGACAACTACAAGACCAGCTTCAGCTACAGTGCACTGAGCCGCACCTACAAAATGCAGATGTACAGCCACGCCGCCGGCGGATTCGAGAACACCGTGGACGAACTGAACGGCAAGCAGCTGAGCTTCGACAACCTGCTCGTCTGCTTTGCCCCCATCGCCGCCTACCCCGGCGACTCCGGCGACGTGCAGCAGGTGAGTTACATTTCCTGCGGCGAAGCCTACTTCTTCAGCCGGGGCGGGGTACAGGTGGGCCGCTGGGAGAAGGCCTCCCCGGAGCATCCGCTGAAGGTCTACGATGACGCCGGGGCCGAGCTGCTCTTCAACCGCGGCAAGACCTACCTTGCCATTGTGGACGACGATGAGTGGTCCAATTTCAGCTATCAGTAAACGAGGGGAACGCCATGAAACGCATCTGGATCCAGCGCATCGGTGCGGCCGTGCTGTGCGCTGTGCTGCTGGTCGGCTGCATGCCGGGCGGCCCGGCAGCCGACAGCACGGCTTCTGCTGACCCCCTGACCGGGCAGGAGCAGCAATACCCGGGCCAGCGTCCGGCGGCAGTGGTCATCGACAACGCCCCTGGCAGCACCCCCCAGTGGGGCATCGGCAGCGCCTCTGTGGTGCTGGAGGCCGCAGCCCGTGCGGACACCGCCCCCAGCCTGTGCCTGGTCTATCCCTCCGTGTCGGCCATGCCGACGGTGGGGCCGGTCACGCTGGGGCAGGACCTGTTCTGGCGGCTGCTCAGCGGCCAGCAGGTGCTGCCCATCCAGCGCGGCTGCGACCTGTACACCCGCAATTTTCTGGACTACTGGAACCTGCGCGCGGTGGACGCGCTGGAAACAGGCCGCAACGCCTTCACCACCGGCAATACCGACTGGGCCAGCCCGCTGTGGTGCACCAACGGTCAATCTGTGGCCAAGGTGCTGGGCAGCCTGAGCCTCTCGTCCGCGCTGTCCGAGGACCCTGCGGAATCCGCAGACAGCACGCAGGAAGGGGACACCCCCGCCGTACCCACTGTCCCGGCCCTGCTGCCTCAGCAGACCGACGGCCACCTGCCGGATGCGGATGCCGCCGACGCAGTTCAGGCGGCAGTACAGTTCCCGTCCGGCAGCACCACCCGCTTTGCCTACGATACCGACACCGGCACCTACGGGATGCTGCACAATGACGGCTCCCCGCAGCTGGACGCCAACACCGGCACCCAGGCCGCCTTTGACAACCTCCTGGTGCTGTACAGTGCCTCCACCCCGCGGGACGATGGCCGCACCCTGGACTACGACCTGACCATGGGCGGCGGCCTGTGGCTCAACGGCGGCCACCTGTGGCACATCACCTGGACCCAGGGCACCGGCTCGACCTTTGCCTTTTACGACGCCGACGGCCGCCCGCTGCGCATCCTGAGCGGCCGCAGCTACATTGCATGGCTTTCCAGCCTGACCGGTGAGGAAGTCACCGTGCAGGATTCCGCCGGGAACGACCTGCTGCAGCCCTGACACACAAAAAGCTCCTCGTGCAAATGCACGGGGAGCTTTTGCGTTTATTCGGTTTACAGATCCACCACGCTGCCCACCTCGGCAGGGGTGGCGGGCACCATGCCCAGTTCCGCTTCGTCCGCGCCGCGCTGCACCGTGAAGGTGACGCTGCGCCCGGCGGCAAAGTCCGGGGCATAGGTGAGCTCCAGCGTCTGCCAGTCCTCCGGCACGGCGCAGAAGCAGTGCAGCAGCGCACCGCGCCCGGCGGCCAGATTCAGGGTAAAAATCGAAGCATCCGCCGCGTTCTCACCGTACAGCGGGGCGGCAAAGCTGCCGCAGCGCACCGCACGGCCGTTGCAGGCGGCCGTGACCCCGGTGCCCATGCTGTACAGATCCTCCCGGGTGGACACCCGACGGCTCTGCAGGTAGCTTTCGCCCACCGGCAGCGCATGGCCGGACAGGTTCTCCACCGAGAGATACACCAGCACACCGCCCAGACCCGGAGCCGGGGCATAACCCAGCAGCTCCACTGCCGCCTTGCCGTCCAGCAGGGCAGGGTCGCCCGCAGCACGCAGCTCGGCCGCTGCTGCGGATACACCGGTGAGCAGGGCAGCCGCAAGGCTGACCGCACCGGAGCCGGCACATTTCAGGAATGACCGGCGGGAGATGGCTTGTGACATGGGAACTTCCTCCTTGGCGAAACGAAAAAATGGTTCCTTTATACAATAAAGGATTGTGACCGTTCTGTCAAGCGGTTGCCCCGGATTGTAACCGATTCTTTGCGTTTATTCGTAGGCCTCGTTCTCTTCGGTCTCGGCCTGGCCGCGCAGGGTGTCGGCATAGCCGAAGGGCACGATGTCGATGGCCTCCACCAGCTTGTCCCGCATCCACAGCTGCACGTCAGTCTGCACGGTGTAGCCGCAGCCGGGGTCTGCCATCCACTGCTCGGGGCGGCGGCTGGGCAGAGCACGCTGGCTGAGCATGCTCATGATCACGCCGCCGTGGGTCACACAGGCGGCCTCGGTCACGTCCATGCGGATCATATACTCAAACAGCTTGAGCAGGCTTTCGGCGCAGCGGGCGTGGAACTGCTCGGTGGGCTCAGCCCCCTCCGGCACAAAGCCGGAACCCGGGGTGATCCACTTTTTAAAGTCCTCGTCGTGCACCAGTTCCTTCACGGGCTTGTTCTCGAATTTGCCAAAGCCCGCCTCCCGCAGATCGTGCACCGTAAAGGTGTGGGCCGCGTTGGGGAACAGGATGTTGGCCGTTTCCACCGCACGCAGCATGGGCGAGGAGAACACAGTGTCCACCTGGGGGTACTCAAAGCGTTCCTTCAGTTCGGCCAGCTGGGCACGTCCCTCGTCGCACAGCGGGATGTCGGTGCCGCTGCCGATGTACAGGCCCTGCAGGTTGCCGGCGGTCACGCCGTGACGGATGAGATGGAGCTTAAAGGTTTTCATGCAAAATACCTCGTGTCATGTGGGAGGGCGTCCGGGGCAGGCCAGGGGAGGATCAGCCCTCGCTGTGGTTCACCTCAACGGTGGTGGGGAACACGTTCATGTCCAGGCGGCAGTCGTCACGGATGGTAACGCTGGTCAGGGCGCTGCAATCCTTGAAGGCACCGGTCTTGATGTAGCCCACGCTCTCGGGGATGGTGATATCGGTGAGGGCAGTGCAGCCGTTGAAGGCACCGGCCTCGATGTACTCCACGCCGTCAGCGATGTTCACGGTGGTCAGGTTGGTGCAGCCCTTGAAGGCGACGGCACCGATGCTGGTGACAGTGCCTTCCACTTCCACATTGGTGATCTGGTCGGCCTGGTCTGCCCAGGGTGCCGGGCTGTCGGAGGTAAAGTTGGTCATACGGCCGGTGCCGCTGATGGTCAGGGTGCCGTCGGCCAGGGTCCAGGTCACGTTCTCGCCGCAGGAGTTGTCGCCGGCGGCAGCAGCGGATGCAGCGGTGGAAGCGGTGCTGGAAGCAGCAGAAGATGCGCTGCTGCCGCAGCCGGTCAGGGCGATGCAGCTCACAGCCAGAACAGCGGCAGCGGCCAGGCTGCACAGACGGGTGATGGTGTTGCGTTTCATTTGGGTAATCCTCTTTCCTATTCCTATTTTTATAGCCTCCCTGCCCACCACAAAGCTGTGCGCCGGGCAAGGACAGGTGCCAAAACAGCATTATAGCACAAAACCAGGAAAGATGGAAGTTCCAATTTGGAATTTTTGCATTTTGCGCCGGGTGCCGTTTCTTTTGGCCGGAACGGGAGCCATTTTCTGGCAGAAAAGCGCGTCCTCTGCCAAAAATATTCCCGCCCGGCATCTTTGTGCCCCGGGCGTCCGCCACAAAATGTATGCTGTTATACCTGTAGTTTAACATAGATGTAGTGTGCCCGGCAAGGCCTTTGACAGAAATGACGAAATTTGATGAAAAATATCGTCACTTTTCTTGCTTTACATTTCGTTTTCCGTTGTGTATAATCAACCTGCTGTAAACCAAAAATCAAGGATGTTCCCCAACCCGGGGTCATTGAGGAGTCAGAGATCATGGAATTCAATCGTATCATCAAACTGCTGCGCAAGGAGCGCGGCATCACCCAGAAGCAGGCGGCGGAAGATCTGGGTGTTTCGCAGGCCCTGCTGTCCCACTACGAAAAAGGCATCCGCGAGTGCGGGCTGGACTTTGTGGTGCGCGTGGCCGACTATTATAATGTTTCCTGCGACTATCTGCTGGGCCGCAGCGCCGAGCGCAACGGTATGATGCTCTCGGCCGAGGACCTGCCCAACCCCGACAAGATGAAGGACAACATCTACCACGGCAGCGTGCTGCCCACCATGAACAAAAAGCTGATCTCCAACAGCCTGAATGTGCTGTATGCCAAGATTGGCCAGTGCCACAGCAAGGCCCTGACCACCGAGGTGAGTGCCTACCTGATGATGGCCGTGGCCAAGATGTTCCGCCTACTGTACTCGGCCGAGCCCCACAACGCGTCCAGCATGTTCAGCATCGGTGCCCACCGCTGGCGCGGCTATTCCGACGCCGTGATGCGCATGTCCGAGGCCAATGTGGAAGCCCTGCTGGCCGGGGAGGACCTGAAGGGTGCCGAGGGCGTAAAGGACCCCGCCTGCCTTGCCATGACCACCGAGAGCCTGACCCGCGAGTTCCCGCTGTACACCCCCAGCCTGCTGAATCTGGTCAAGACCAGCGAGACCCACGTCAAGGGCCTGACCCCTGAGGACTGAAATCCCGTCGTACCGGGGTGATATTCCTGTGAATTGTTCCCCCAAACTCTTGCATCTGTGCACCAAAAACGGTATAAACAGAGTAGAAGATTCTGGAAAGGACAACATTTCCACCGATCAAGAGGAGGACAATACCTATGTCGAACAAGATTTCCCGCCGTGCATTCCTGAAGTGTGCAGGTGTTTCCGCTGCAGCGGTCGGCTCTGCCAGCCTGCTGAGCGGCTGCAAGACCAATGGCAGCAACACCACCGTCAACGACGTGAAGGTGGGCGACACCGTCAAGAACTGGAATGGTCTGGGCGTGCAGCTGTCCAGCGTGTTCCACCTGACCCAGGATCCCGCACGGCCCGGCTATGAGTATCTGGGCGTGCGCGTGACCGTGCTGAACCGCAGCAAGACCGAGACCTACACCATCGGTGCACAGGGCGTGGATGCCATCAACGCCGCTTACCCCGTGCCCCCGCTGGAGAACGTGGACGCCAACTTCCAGGCCATGGCCGCTGCTACCACCGACTTTGTTGCCACCTGCGACGGTCAGGGTGCCGCCGTGAGTGCCAACATCTCGCTGTACAATTCCAACTCCCAGAGCTTCTCCGACAGCGAGACCCTGCCCCCGCAGGGCTCCGGCTACATCGTGCTGATGCTGCAGGTGCCCACCGGCTGGAAGGAGCTGCAGGTGACCTACATGCCCACCTTTGCCCCGGACAAGACCCTGACCTTTACCATGAAGGCCGCCGATGTGATCCGCGGATAATTGCATTCGATTTCGTCCATTTTGTACGATATGCCCACAGAATGTTCACAATTATTTTATAAAAAGCATTGACTTTTGCGGTCATTTCGCCTATTGTATAAGTAACTTCCATTGGCATATACTGTATAATTTTTGTATTCCAGGAGGAGGAACAAAATCATGTCTACCGTTTTCTCCCGCCGCTCGTTTCTGAAATATACCGCCGTGGCCGCCGTGGCTGTGGCCGGTACCAGCCTGCTGGGCGGCTGCTCCGGCGCCGAAGTTTCTACTTCTACCAAGATCGGTGGAAGCAACACCGTGCTGAAGGTCAAATCCACCCTGACTGCGCTTGATTTCAATGCAACGGGTAATACTGCCACTGTGACCTTCCATCTTCACATTGAAAATGGCCGTTGGAATGCCATCCAGGTGGGCAACAACAACTTCTTCATCTATGCAGACGATAAGCTGTATCAGGGAACCGGCAGCATTGCTGTCTCCCTGCAGCCGGGTTCTGCTTCCGGCCCGCAGATCAAGCGTGATCAGGAGGCCGATTACCTCATCGAGATCCAGAATGTGCCCGCCAATGTTGAGCAGCTGACCCTTACCTTCATGCCCGACACGCAGTACAACGAGTACCAGTCCATCTGGATCCTGGATCAGGAAACGATCAAGGGCGGCACCGAACAGCCCGGCGAAGATAAGGCCGACTGAGAGCCTTTGGCACCCGGCTTTTCCTGTACATCGACATTGGACTGTACTGTAATATAGGAGGAATCTACCATGTCCTACACATTTTCCCGGCGTGATTTTCTGAAATATTCTGCACTCACCGTTGTGGCTGTGGCCGGTGCCGGTATGCTGTCCGGCTGTGAGATCCAGGATCCCAACAACCCCGTAGTTGCTGTCGGCAAGAAAGCTTCCATCGGCACTACGACCGCACTGCTGACTCTGGCCGATGAGAACGGCACACTGGACGGCAACTTTAAGCTCCGTATCGCCAATGGTGCTGATGCCCCGCTGTATGTGAACGCAGAACGTTTCAATGTGGCGGTCACCTACACCGGTGAAAACGGCAAGGAAGCTGTATTCTATAATAGCCAGTACGCAGGCAACGGCCTGACCATCACCGGACAGGAGATCACTTCCGGTACCTACCCCAATATCCCCAAGAATGGCGATGTCACCCTGACGATCAAGGCCGAAAATTTCTCTCTGCCGACGACCGGTGCTTATGTCATGACCTTCCAGTACATCCCCCGTGCAGAGCAGTCTGAGCTGAGCATCAGCTGGAAGCAGAAGGGCGAGAACCTCTGATAATACCACCGAAGACAACGACTAAGCTCTTCTATTTTTCCCGCAATATCGGCCCGCGCTTCGGCGCGGGCCTTTTTGCATCCCAGTTTCCGGCAGATTGTTGCAAGGCAGACAAAGTTTTTTAGTTGTTTTGTGTCTTGTGCACAGTTCCGTTTTCCGGTACAATAAAAGAACAAGCAACGGACAAAACGCAGCGGCAGAGCCACTTGCCGCCGCGCTGTTATATTTTGCGGCGGGTACGCCCGCCCGGCTGAAAAGGAGTGCTGTCTGTTATGATCAACATGGTCAAGCTGCCCACCAAGAAAAGTGACCTGTTCCTGCGCGTTGCCAAGGGACATTTTGCCACCAGCCACAGCCACATCAACTATTACATCGACGTCACCACCCAGAAGGCCCGCCTGTCGGAGGCCAAGGCCGTGGCCAAGGAGCTGGTGAGTGCCTACCAGCACAGCACCATCGTGGACACCGTGCTCTGTCTGGACGGCACCCAGGTCATCGGCACCTGTCTGGCCAATGAGCTGACCAAGGACGGCTTTGCCAACATGAACGCCCACCAGACCATCTATGTCATCACCCCGGAGTACACCACCGGCAGCCAGATCATCCTGCGCGACAATCTGGCCCCCATGGTCAAGGGCAAGCATGTGCTCATCCTGGCCGCTTCCATCACCACCGGCTACACCGTCCAAGCTGCTGTGGAGGCCGTGAACTACTACGGCGGCATGGTGGCTGGGCTTTCGGCCATTTTCGCCACCACCCACGAGTGCATGGGCTACCCGGTCACCTCCATCTTTGACCCTGCCAGCCTGCCGGATTACGCCAGCTACGACAGCCGTGACTGTCCTCTGTGCAAAGCAGGCCAGCACATCGACGCCTTGGTCAACAGCTTTGGCTATTCGGCCCTGTAAGGAGACCCCCAATACAAAAGCGTCTGCAGAAGCCTCTGCAGACGCTTTTTGTTTGCCCGGGGCACCGGGTCATTGTTTTTTGGGGAACACAAAGGGATTGCAGCGGTATACCGCCACCAGATACAGCGCCATGAAGCACCACACCACCGGCTCGCAGAGGATCACCGCATTGTAGGCAAAGCGCGGGATGAACACCAGCACGAACACCACCTTGCCCAGGAACTCGATGACACTGGAAAACAGCGGCAGCACCTTTTCGCCCAGGCTCTGCAGGGCATAGCGGGTGGACAGCAGCACCCCCAGCACCGCATAGAAGGGGGAGGTCCAGCGCAGATAGCGTGCGCCGTTTTCCAGCACGAGGGCCTCCGATGAGCCGGACACCATGCGCACCAGCCACTCGGCGCTCACCTGCATCAGCAGCACCGTCACCACCATGACCACCAGCGAATACAGGTAGATCTCCCGCATGCCCTTTCGGATGCGCTCCGGCTGGCCTGCGCCGTAATTCTGGGAAACGAAGGTGGACGCCGCATTCGCCATGGCGATGAGCGGCATACTCGTGAAGGCAAACAGCTTGCGGGCCGCCGTGTGTCCGGCGATGGTCAGGGTGCCCAGCCCGTTGATGCCGTACTGCAAGATCACCGAACCGGCAGACACGATGCTGCTCATCAGGCCCATGGAGATGCTCTGGCTGAACAGTTCCCAGTACAGCTTGCGGCCCACGTCCAGATGCTTCCGGCCCGGGATAAGGATGCGCACCCGCGCCATGACATAAAGGATGCACAGCACCACCGACACGCCCTGTGCGATCACGGTAGCCACAGCGGCACCGGCCACGCCCATGCCCATCCCGGCAATGAACCACAGGTCCAGCACCACGTTCAGCGCCGAGCTGAGCAGCAGGAACACCAGCGGCATCACACTGTTGCCGATGGCCCGCAGCAGGCCCGCGCACAGGTTGTAAGCGAACATGACGATGACGCCCAGATCAATGATGATGATGTAGCGGTAGGCATCTTCCAGGATTTCGGCGGGGGTGTCCAGCAGCTCCAGCAGGGGCCGCAGGCCGAAAAAGCCTGCCGTGGTGATGGTCAACGACGCCACCAGTCCGATGACCAGCGACCCGGCCACCGTGCGCTTGAGCAGGTCCTCGTCCTGAGCGCCGTAGGCGCGCGCTGCCACGATGGCAAGGCCGTTGCCGATGCCAAGGCCGAAGCCCACCAGAAGCTCGTAGATGGCTCCGCAGGAGCCAATGGCAGCAAGGGCGGTGTCGCCCAGCACGTTGCCCACGATCATGGTGTCCACGGTGTTGTACAGCTGCTGGAACAGGTTGGAAATGAGAATGGGCAGCATGAACAGCACCAGACTCCTGAAAATGGGGCCGTGCATCAGGTCTACATTCATCTGGAAGAGGTTCTTCTTCCGGGACTGGGTCTGGGTCATAGGGTTCCTCCAACTTTATTTTTACCGCAAAACAAGGGGCCGCCCGGAAAGCAGTCCCTTGTTTTGTCGTTTTATGCAGTTGCTTTTTACGAAGAAGCTGCCCGCGGCGGCCCCTCTCGTGAAAAGGCAGTCAGAGCGGCCCGCAGGCCGCTCTGACTGCAAAATCAAAAACATTTTTCCGCTGAAAATTGCCAGAGCGCAAGCGGCGGCAATTCCAATCGTGCTCTTTACAGCTCCTGCGTCTCAAAGCCGTGGCCGGTGAGCACCTCCACGCTGGTAAAGCCTGCGGCCTTGATGGCGGCAGCGGCCTCGTCAAAGCCGTAGGTCAGGCTGGCAATGTCGTGGGAATCGGAGGTGATGATCACCTTGCCGCCCATCTTCTGCCACTCACCCAGCAGCCAGGGGCCAGGGTAGAAGTCCTTGCGGTAGCCGCGGTAAACGCCGCCGGTGTTCACTTCCAGCAGGCAGTCGTTGTCCTTTGCGGCCTGCAGGGCCTTGAGAGCAGCGGCCTTGTAGCGGGGCGACTCCTCGTCGAAGAACTCCCCCTTGGCGTTCAGCTTCTTGATCAGGTCGATGTGGGCCAGAATATCCGGCTTGAGGGCGGCCACCTTTTCCACCTCGGCAAAGTAGGCTTCCACAGCGGCCAGCGGGTCGGCGTCGAAGTCGTCGTTGATGCAGTCCCACAGGTCCTGCGGGCGGAAGTCGATCTCGTAATACTTGCCGGTGTTCTTGCCGTACAGGTGGTGTGCGCTGCCGATCCAGTAATCAAAGCCTTTGGGCGTGCCCTCGCTCAGCAGGTCCCACTCGATGCCGCACAGGATATCTACTTTGCCCCGGTACTCGTTTTTCAGCTTGGCGATGGTGGCGCGGTACAGGGCGGTGCGGCCGGGGGTCATGCAGTATTCGCGGTCAGGCTTTGTGTAGCTGTGGCCGCTGAAACCAAGGGTGGTCAGCCCCCGCGCACAGGCGGCACCCGCCATCTGCTGCAGGGTATTTTTGCCGTCACACAGGGTAGAGTGGCAATGTACGCTGGATTTTCTGTAATCTGCCATAGGCTTCTCACTGCATCCTTTCCTGCTTGACCTTGTGGTCGATGACATGGCGCTTTTCCAGCTCCCGGGTCACATCCTCTACGGTGATGCCCGCGCTGACCATCAGCACCAGCACATGATAGGCAAGGTCGCTGATCTCGTAGACCGTCTCGGCCTTGTCCTCTTTTTCACCCGCAATGATGACCTCGGTGCACTCCTCGCCCACCTTTTTGAGGATCTTATCGAGGCCCTTGTCAAACAGATACGTTGTGTACGAGCCGGCCGGGCGATCCTTTTTTCTGCCCTCCAGCATTTCCATCAAGCCATCCACAGAGAAGGACTGATACGCAGGATTCAGATACACGAAATCCGAAAAGCAGGATTCTGTCCCCAGATGGCAGGCAGGGCCTTCCTTCACAACCTCAACCGTCAGCGCGTCCCTGTCGCAGTCCGCCGTAATGGAGACGATATGCTGCACATTGCCGCTCGTTTCGCCCTTGCGCCAAAGCTCCTGACGAGAGCGCGACCAAAAGCAGGTTCTGCCCTCCTTCATGCTGATGGCAAGGCTTTCCTTGTTCATATATGCCACGGTCAAAACCTTTTTGCTGTAGGTATCCACTACAACCGCAGGAATCAACCCTTTTTCATCAAAACGCAATTCATCTATGTTTACCACGGTTTTCTCTCCCTTCCTTCTCTTATCTGCGGACGATAATGCCCCCCGCCGCAAGCCGTTCCTTCAATGCGGAAATTTCCACCTCACCGAAATGGAAGATGGATGCCGCAAGCCCTGCATCAATATCGGGAATTTCCCGGAACAGCGTCACAAAATCCTCGATACAGCCTGCGCCGCCCGATGCAATCACGGGCACATTCACCAAAGCGCAGACCTCCTTCAGCAGCTCTAAATCAAACCCCTGCTTCACGCCGTCCGTATCAATGCTGTTGACAACCACCTCGCCTGCGCCCATTTCGACGCAGCGCGCAATCCAAGGCAATGCCTCCATGCCGGTGTTTTCTCTGCCGCCCTTGGCAAATACCATGAATTTCCCATCCACGCGCTTCACATCCACAGAAAGCACCACACACTGATTGCCGTATTTCTGCGCCGCCTCGCGAATCAGCTCCGGGTTTCTGATTGCGCCGCTGTTCACGCTCACCTTATCCGCGCCACATTTCAGCACGCGGTCAAAATCCGCAAGGGTATTGATGCCGCCGCCAACCGTCAGCGGAATGAAGATGTTCTGTGCCACCTCTGTCAGGATATCGGTGAACAGCGCTCTGCCCTCCGCCGATGCCGTAATGTCATAAAAAACCAATTCATCCGCACCGCAGTCGCTGTAGTATTTCCCTAGCTCCACAGGAGAGGAAACATCCGAAAGCCCTTCAAATTTGACCCCCTTGACCACTCTGCCGTCTTTGACATCCAGACAGGGGATGATTCTTTTTGTAATCATTCGTTTCCCTCCTTTGTGAGTGTCACGGCAGCCGCGAGGTCAATATTGCCCGTATAAAGTGCCTTGCCGAGAATCGCGCCATAAAGCTTCATATCCACAAGTTTTTTCACATCATCCAGCGTAGTTACACCGCCGCTTGCAACGATATCCACCTTGCATTTTTCGGAAAGCTGTCGGTATAATTCCAGATTCGTGCCGGAAAGCAGACCATCCTTGGAAATATCCGTGCAGATAATCGTTTTCACGCCGATTTTCTGCAGCTTTTCGCAGAAGGCAAAGCAGCTTTCCTCGGAAACCTCTGTCCATCCCTTGATGGCAACCCTTCCATCCTTGATATCTACGCCGACCGCGATTTTCTCACCGTATTTCCGCACCATTTCCTCCAGAAAGGCAGGGTTCTGCACTGCCGCTGTCCCCAGAATCACGCGAAACACGCCTGCATCCAGATAGGTCTTGATGACTTCCTCGGAACGGATGCCGCCGCCGACCTCAACCAGAAGCCCACTCTCCTTCACAATCGTGCGGATGGTTTCCAGATTAGGCGTACCGCCGTCCTTCGCGCCCTCCAAATCAACCACATGGAGATATTTCGCCCCTGCCGCCGCAAAGGAGCGCGCCACTGCCGCAGGATTCTCGCTGTATATCGTTTTCTGTGCATAATCGCCCTTCACCAGACGCACCGCACAGCCGTCAATCAAATCAATCGCAGGAAATAATTCCATAGAATTTTTCCCCCTTTCTTACAATTCGCAAAATGCCTTTAGAATCTGCAAGCCGACCTCGCCGCTTTTTTCGGGATGAAACTGCGTGCCGTATACATTGCCGCGCTCCACCGCCGCTGTCAGCTCTGCGCCGTATTCCGTTCTCGCAGAAACAAAGGCATCACAATCCACGCCCGCGTAGGAATGAACGAAATAGACACAGTCGCCCTCGTTGATGTATTGAAACAGCTTGGACTTTTCCTTCTCCTTCGGAAAAATCAGCCGATTCCACCCAATATGCGGCACCTTTAAGCCTGTGCCAATCATGGGCGCAATGGGCTTCACACTGCCGCCAATCAAGCCTAAGCCTGCATGCTCGCCATATTCGTAGCTTTTTTCCAGAAGCATCTGCATACCCAAGCAAATGCCAAGCAGTGGCTTTCCGTTCGCCGCCTCCTCCAGAACAACCTGCTCCATGCCGCTTTCACGCAGCTTCCGAATCGCATCCGCAAACGCACCCACGCCGGGCAGGATGATTCTATCCGCCGCCTTGATTTTTGCAATATCGTTCGTGACCTCCGCGTCTGCCCCGATGAATTTCAGAGAGCTTTGCAGGGAAAACAGATTCCCCACACCGTAATCAATAATCGCAATCATCAAAGCACCCCCTTTGTGGATGGAATTTCATCCGCATAATCCTTCTGCACCGCGACTGCCTTTGCTAAGGCGCGCGCCGTTGCCTTGAAGGCTCCTTCTATAATATGATGGGAATTTTTTCCTCTGAATTGTAAGAGATGCAGATTCAGCTTTGCATTTCGCACAAAGGCAATGAAAAATTCCTCCACCAATTCCGTATCAAACGTGCCAACCTTTTCCGTCGGAATTTCCAAGCCATATTCCAGATGACTTCTGCCGCCAAGGTCAACCGCCGCCAGAATCAGCGCTTCATCCATCGGCAGAGTGATGTCCCCGTAACGGGCAATTCCTCTGCCCTCGCCCAGCGCATCGGCAAACGCCTGTCCCAGACAAATCCCGATATCCTCTACGGAATGGTGGTCATCCACCTCAATATCGCCCTTGCAGACCACATCCAAATCAAATCTGCCATGCTTTGCGAAAAGCGTCAGCATGTGGTCAAGAAAGCCAACGCCTGTGTTCACACTGCTCCTTCCCGACCCATCCAGCAAAAGGGAAAGGCAAATATCCGTTTCCGCGGTTTTTCTGATAATCTCGCTTTGTCTCATGTCAATCTCCTTTCTGCTCCTGCAAAATCTCCGCTGTTTTCGCAAATAAAACCTCCATCTGTTCGGGCGTGCCGATGGTAATGCGCAGGAAGTCCTCAATTTTTTCCTTGCCCCAGAAGCGCACCAGAACACCTTTTTTCTTCAATTCCTCATAAAGCACCCTGCCGCTGACGGCGTTGTTTTTTGCAAAAATAAAATTCGCCTTGGAATCCAGAACGGTAAAGCCCATCTCGCGGAGTTTTTGAGTCGTCATGTCTCTGGTTGCCGCGATTTTCTTCGCATTTTCCACATAATAAGCATTGCTTTCCACCGCCGCTTCGCCTGCCAGCAGCGTCAGACGGTTGATATTATAGGGATTCGTGGAATACTTGATTTTTTCCAGATCCGCAATGATGCCTGCATCTGCAATGGCAAAGCCCAGTCTTGCCCCTGCCATGGAGCGCGATTTACTATAGGTCTGTACCACAAGCAGGTTATCGTATTTCCGAATCAAATCCACACAGCTGGTGCCGCCGAAATCAATATACGCCTCATCAATCAGCACAATCCGGTTCGGGTTCGTTTTCAGAATTTCCTCAATCTCCGCAAGGGAAATTTCCATCCCTGTGGGCGCATTGGGGTTCGCAATCACAACCATTCTGTCGATATTGCAGTAATCCCGATAATCCACGCCAAAATCCTCTTTCAGAGGGATTTTCACACAGTCCACATGATAAAGGTCGGCATAAACAGGATAAAAACCATAGCTGATTTCGGGGAATGCCGCCCCTCTTTCGCTGTCGCAAAACGCCATGAAGGCGAAATTCAGAATATCATCCGAGCCGTTGGAAAGGAAGATATTTTCTGCTTTCACACCATAAAGCGCCGCCAGCTTTTCCTTCAGCACCCTGCCTGTCGGGTCGGGGTAAAGGTTCAGCCTGCTGACCTCCTCGGCAGAAATCGCCGCCACCACCGCAGGCGAGGGCGGATAGGGCGATTCATTCGTATTCAGCTTTACATACTGCTGATCCTGTGGCTGTTCGCCGGGTGTATATGCCTCCAAGCCCGTAAAACGAGGACTCATAAATCTGCTCATTGGATAACCCCCTTATCTTTTCGCACCAGAGCGGAACGGGCATGTGCCTCCAAGCCCTCTCTTCTGGCAAAGAAACCGATTTTCTCTGCCTCCGCCGTCAGTGCCTCTTTTGTATAGTAAGTAAAGGAAGAACGCTTCACAAAATCATCCACGCCCAAGGGAGAGGAAAACCGCGCCGTACCGCTTGTCGGCAGGGTATGGTTCGGCCCTGCGAAATAATCCCCCAAGGCTTCGGGTGCGTTTCTTCCAAGGAAAATCGAGCCGGCATGGCGGATATCCGCCAGATAGCGAAACGGCTCATCCACTGAAACCTCCAGATGCTCCGGTGCAATTTCATTGGAAACCGCGATGGCTTCCGCGATATCCTTTACCAGAATAATCTTTCCGTTATTGTCAATGGATGCTCTTGCGATTTCCGCTCTGAGGAGCAGTGCAATCTGCCGTTCCAGCTCTGCCGTTACCGCCTGTGCCAAGGCTTCGCTTTCCGTCACCAGAACCGCCGAAGCCATTTTGTCATGCTCCGCCTGCGAAAGCAAATCCGCCGCAATGATTTCCGCATCGGAATTGCCATCTGCAATCACAAGAATTTCGCTCGGCCCTGCAATCATATCAATCGAAACCTGCCCGAACACCTGCTTTTTCGCTTCTGCAACAAAGGCATTGCCGGGGCCTACGATTTTATCCACACGAGGGATGCTTTCCGTGCCATACGCAAGCGCCGCAACCGCCTGTGCGCCGCCGATTCTGAAAATACGGTCAACCCCTGCGATTTCCGCCGCCGCAATGATATCGGGGTTTAATTTCCCATCCTTCGCCGGCGTTACCATGCAAACCTCCTTGACCCCTGCTATCTTTGCAGGAATACAATCCATCAGCACCGTAGAGGGATAGCTTGCCGTCCCCCCGGGGACATAAAGTCCCACTCTGTCCAGAGGAATAATTTTCTGTCCAAGCACAACACCCTCGCGCTCCGTCAGCACAAAATCCGTCCGTTTCTGCTTTTCATGGAAGGCACGAATATGCGCCGCCGCTTCTTTTAAAATCTCCAGAAACGCCGCGTCCGCCTGTGCATACGCCGCCGCCCGTTCCTCCTCGGAAACCTCAAACACCGCAGGTGCCGCGCCATCGAATTGCTCCGCATAGCGTTTCAGTGCTGCATCGCCGCCTTTGCGTACCTCTGCGATAATCTGCGCAACCACGTCCGCCACATTCGTTTTTTCTTCCTCTCTTGCAAAAATTTCTTCTATTTTAATGTCTTTGTAAGCATAGGTTCGAATCATGCCTTCACCTCATTTCTTCTTATCAGTCTTTTTTTTCCAGATTCTCCGCAATCCTGTCGCACAGCTCGCGAATCCTTGCATTATTGAACTTATAGCTGACCTTATTCGCAATCAGCCTTGCGCTGATTGGCACAACCGTTTCAATCACCTCAAGATTATTTTCTCGGAGGGTTGTTCCCGTTTCCACGATATCTACAATGACATCACTCATTTTCAGAATCGGGGCAATCTCAATCGAGCCATGTAATTCGATAATATCAATTTCTCTGCTCTGCTTTCTGTAAAATTCTCTTGCGATATTGGGGAATTTTGTTGCCACGCGCAGGGTATGTCCCCCATCGGGACGTTCTCCCTTCACGCCTGCCACCGCCATGCGGCATTTGCCCATGCCTAAATCCAAGAGCTCATACACATCCGAGGACTGCTCCAGAAGAATATCCTTCCCGACTACACCGATATCCGCCGCGCCGCGTTCCACATAAACCGCCACATCCGAGGGCTTTACCCAGAAATACCGCACGCCGTTTTCCTCGTTTTCAAAAATCAGCTTTCTGCCGCCCTCATGAATGGAAGGACAGCCATAGCCGATTGCCTCAAAAATATCATACGCCTTTTCGCCCAATCTGCCCTTCGGCAGTGCGATGTTAATCCAGTTCCGCAACGATTTCAAGCCCCCTATCCTTCATGCAAAGCAGCTGCTTATATTTCACGTTTCCCGTATTTTTTCTCTGTACCAGAACGCTCTGCCCGTTATCGGTCAGCATCTGCGCCGCCTGCGCCAGAGCCGCCACATCCGCGCCCTCCTCATAAAGCAGGAGTGTATCCACATCGTATTCCTTTTCCTTGGAATCAAAGCGTTCCAACAAATCCAGATAAACCGCAAAGCCGATGGCATCCGCATCCTTACCCAATTTCCGCAGCAGGTTGTCATATCTGCCGCCGCTGAGAATACTGCTGGGCACACCGTTGATAAAGCCCTGAAAAATGATGCCCGTATAGTAATCCATATCGTTCACGATGGAAAAATCGAGGTTCACTTTTTCCTCATTGCCGCCGATTTTCAGACACCGCAGGATATTTTCCAGCTCCTGCACCGCCTGCTCCATTTTTTCATTACAGCAAAGCGCCTTCGCCTGCGGCAGGGTTTCCTCCAGACTGCCATACAGACTCGCCAGTCCCTCCAATCTCTCAGTCAAATCCGCCGCAACGCCGTTTTCCTTACAAACTGCGCGAATCCCATGGATATTCTTCTCGCTGATGCAATCGAGGATTCTATCCTGCTGTGCATAAGGCAAAGCAACCTCCTCCATCAGCCCTGCCACAAAGCCCATGTGAGAAACATCCAGTATATAAGCGTCGCTGATGACTTTCAGGCTTTTCTGCGCCAGTAAAAGCACCTCAAGCGTGGCGTATGCATCCACCTCGCCGATATATTCCAAGCCAACCTGCATGATTTCCTTGTATTCACCTGCGCCCTTTCTGGCACGATATACATTTTCGTTATAATACACGCGTTCTGCCGTATCTCGGCTTCCCTTCGTATTCTTCACGATAGAAAGGGTCACATCCGGCTTGAGCGCCAAAAGCTTGCCGTCCAGTCCCGTAAAGGTTAGGATGGCTTCGCTGTGCAGAAAGCTTCTGTTCTCCGCATAAAAATCGTATTCCTCAAATTTGCTCATCTTAAATTTCCGATAGCCATATTGTTCAAATAAGGCACGCAGGCTGAAGCTGACCCGCTCCTCTTTTTTCAAAAGCATTTCTTCCGGTTTCATTCAAATTCCACACCCTTTCTGTTCTGAAAATAGTGTATCGCATTTTAACGCTTTAGTCAAGTAGAACACTAAAGCATATCCCTCAAATTTTACAATATAGTCTACACGTTTTTGTGCATTCTGTCTAGTGGACATTTGTCTTTTTCCGCTTTTTCTGCAATAAAATAGGCTGTTTCTACCTATTTAATAGCAGAAGCAGCCTATTTGCCGAATCTATATCCAAAAAGCCCTTTTATTTCTCCAGTTCCCGAATCAGGTTTACCATCTCAATCGCGCTGACCGCACAATCGTAGCCCTTGTTACCTGCTTTTGTGCCGGCACGTTCAATCGCCTGTTCGATGTTTTCCGTTGTCAGCACGCCAAACATCACAGGAATGCCTGTTTCCAGAGAAACCGCCGCAATCCCCTTGGAAACCTCGTTGCAGACAAAATCATAATGGCTGGTGGAGCCACGAATCACTGCGCCTAAGCAAATCACAGCATCATATTTGCCGCTTTTCGCCATTTTGGATGCAATCAGGGGAATTTCAAATGCGCCGGGCACCCATGCCACGTTGACATCCTCTTCCGCTACATCATGCCGCACCAGACCGTCCATCGCACCGCTCAACAGCTTTGCTGTGATAAATTCGTTGAATCTTGCCGCTACAATACCGATTTTAATCTGCTTCGATACCAGTTTACCTTCAAATGTTTTCATTTTTATTCCCTCTTTTCTTTCATTTTTTCCTTAATATTTCAGATTCTTTAATATTTCAGATAATGCCCCATGCGTTCCTGTTTTGTTTTCAGATAGAATAAATCATGTGTTGTTGCATCCATCTGGATAGGCACGCGCTCCGTAATTTCAATCCCAAATTCCTCCAGCTGATATACCTTATCGGGATTGTTGGTCAAAAGACGCATGCTTTTTACGCCCAATTCGCGCAGAATCTGTGCGCCGATATAGTATTCTCTCTGGTCGCCCTTGAAGCCAAGGGAAAGATTTGCTTCCAAGGTATCCATACCCTGCTCCTGCAATTCATAGGCGCGCAGCTTATTGATTAAGCCGATACCACGCCCCTCCTGCCGCATATAAAGCAGGATGCCGCGCCCTTCCTTTTCAATCTGCGTCATAGCAGCGGCAAACTGCTGTCCGCAGTCGCACCGCAGGGAGCCGAAGGTATCCCCTGTCAGGCACTCGGAATGGACTCTGCAAAGCACATCCTTGCCATCGCCGATATCGCCCTTTACCAGTGCTACATGATGCTCGCCATTCAGCAGATTGACGAAGCCATACGCCATAAAATCACCGTATTTCGTGGGCATTTTAACAACTGCCTTCTGCTCCACCAGCTTTTCATGGCATTTGCGGTAATTCTGCAAATCCCGAATGGTAATGAATTTGATATCCCATTGCTTTGCCAGCTTCATCAGCTCAGGCGTACGCATCATGGTACCATCCTCACGCATGATTTCGCAGCACAGCCCACATTCCTTCAAGCCTGCCAGTCTGCATAAATCAACGGTTGCTTCGGTGTGCCCTTCCCGTTCCAGAACGCCGTTTTTCTTTGCCAGGAGAGGGAACATGTGACCCGGTCTGCGGAAATCCTCAGGCTTTGCATCATCCGAAACGCATGCAAGCGCTGTGATAGAGCGTTCTGCCGCAGAAATGCCTGTTGTGGTTGCCACATGGTCGATGGAAACCGTAAATGCGGTTTCGTGATTATCCGTATTCTGCTGTACCATCTGCGGAATCCGCAATTTCCGCACATATTCCTCAGACATAGGCATACAAATCAAGCCCTTGCCATAGCATGCCATGAAGTTGATGTTTTCTGTGGTTGCAAATTCTGCCGCGCAGATGAAATCCCCTTCGTTTTCCCTATCGGGATCATCTGTTACCAAAATGATTTTGCCGTTGCGCAATTCCTCCAGCGCTTCCTCTACTGTGTTAAACTGCATGATGTATTCTCCTCCTTAAAATCCGTATTTCGATAAAAAATCCATTGTAATTGTATTTTTCGGCTGCTGCTCTGCTTTCGGGCAAACCAGCTTTTCTACATATTTTCCAATGATATCCGTTTCCAGATTTACCAAATCGCCTTCTCTGCGGTTCTTCAAAATGGTTTGGCTGACCGTATGCGGAATGGCAGAAATGGAAAACTCGCTTTCTCCGACCTCCGCCACTGTCAGGCTAATGCCGTCAATGGTTATGGAGCCCTTTTCAACGATATATCGCATCAGCTCCGCCTTTGCCTGTATGGTATACCAAATGGCTGTATCATCCCGACGCACGCGGATCACCTTTCCCACACCATCTACATGGCCTGCAACGATATGCCCGCCAAAGCGTCCGTCTGCCGCCATGGCTCTTTCCAGATTCACAGGCGTTCCCATTGTCAGCCCTGCCAGAGAGGAACGGTTCAGCGTTTCGTGCATCACATCTGCGGAAAAGCCATGCGAAAACAGCTCCGTTACTGTCAGGCAAATGCCGTTGACCGCAATGCTGTCACCAATTTTGGTTCCCTCCAAAACCGTATCCGCATGAATGGTCAAGACCGCAGAATGCTGTCCGTGCTTGATTCTCTCAACCCTTCCGATTTCCTCAACAATTCCCGTGA
>ENA-ORTB01001433-ORTB01001433.1-human-gut-metagenome-genome-assembly--contig:-NODE-1433-length-26413-cov-4.339517_pt1 | contig 26413 bp, 26 predicted proteins | sample MGYA00241905_ERZ509174 | MGnify/ENA primary metagenome ERZ509174 (study PRJEB26280, sample SAMEA2338851) | human gut metagenome | biome: human gut; feature: human-associated habitat; material: faeces... | reverse complement strand
TAGTAACTTCCACGACAAGTCATATAGGGGTGGAAATTAGTTTTGCAAATGAGGTGCCGTAAATATTACTAACAATAAAGTTAAAACTTCTTGCAAAGTCTTTTTTTATGTGGTATAATCTCACTCGTTGTTAAAAACTGCATAAAAATCTTTGGTAAAAAATTGGAAACGACACATGTGTGAACTATCACCTGATTAACGAACAACACACATGTATTTTTTATGCCCATTTTTAGAAAAAAGGAGATATTTATTATGCAGAGAACGAAACTTCAGAACTTTATTTTTACTGCCATTATGGCATTTATCATGGTCTATGGAATGGTGTGTTACAATATTGCCATTGATAAAGGAGGAATGAGTAACGAAATCTTTTTGATAGCTTTTCATGAAATGCCTATAATGTGGCCAGTGGCAGTTATTCTTGAAATGTTTGTTTTTGAGAGACTTGCAATAAAGCTTGCTTCCAGATTTGTAACACTGGGGAAAGAAAGCGAGTTTATGGTAACGGTTGCTATCTCATCTATGATAGTTGCACTTATGTGTCCTACAATGAGTCTTATAGCTACGGTATTGTTTGCACATCCAGGATCAGAAGTAGTTGCTGTATGGCTTCAGAAATATGTATTAAACTTCCCAATGGCATTTTTCTGGCAGACATTTATAGCAGGACCTCTTGTGAGAAATGTATTTAAGATTTTTGAGAGTGATAAGAATGTAAACAGAGAAGAACAGGCAGCCTGATATTAGGAAAGTCCCCCACTTCTAATAGAAGCGGGGGACTTCTTTGATAACAGTGACACAATTTTTTATGGTACAATCGGATATTGTAATTCCAGTATGATATTTTTTAACAGAGTACTGGTGTGTTCCGATTGCCTTTTCAAGATTTGAGAAAATACATTTTGTAATCTTTACATTCTGGTTTGCAGTGCAGTCATATTTACTCCAGTCATGAGTAAATCCCTTTGTTTTCTTATCTGGAGTGTCAAGGTTTATTGCTTCGGAAGTATGGCGTTTACTTGCTTTATATCCGGTGAATGTGCAGTTGTTTACCGTCACGTTTTTAGAAGCATCCATCTCTATAAAATGTCCGTATTTCATGTTTTTAAATGTGATACCATCTAAAGTTATGTTTTTATTGTGGCACATTACAAGTTTTTAACATTTATTTCCTCCATTTATATGTTACGCTCAAAATTCTTCGTTTAGAAGATTCCGAGAGCATATTATTTTTTTCGATGTTTTTATTATAGTAGATTTGGCAATGATATTCAAGGAGAAAAGTTTTAAAGGCTATTCTACAATAACAATATAATCAGCAATACATTGAGTAAGCTAAGATATTACCGATTATATTGTTATAGCTGAACTGTTACGATTATGCATTAAAAATAATAAAATCTTAATAGTTTTTTTGGACCGATGTGTTATAATTTTAGCAGAGTATTAATATGTCGCAAGGTATTATTAAAGTTATGATTTTGTGAGTTGTAAATTTTTTAGCGGCAGAATTATTTATACATAAAAAGCGGAGTGATGTTCTGCTTTTGCATAGGGAGGGATTTTATGAAAAACGGACGATTTAAACATCTGACTTTGATAAGTTTTATCATTGTGCTTATCATTGTTATCGCTGATACGGCGATATGTGCCAGAAAAGACATGAACAGAAAAAGCCAAAAAGCGGCTTCGGTGATAAGTTCCCAAAAGAATGGTGAAGACGGAAAGGACAAGTCCGGTGATACCGCCGAAACAACGAAAAAAGACAACAGTCAAAGCATAATTAATATATCAGGAAATAATATCAGGACAAGGTTTAAAACTCCAAAGGGTTATAAAAGAAATATCTCAAAAAATTCATTCGGAGAGTTCCTCGAAAACTATCCTCTATATAAAGATGGAAAAAAGATTTCACTTTACAATGGAAAATTAAGCCACAGACAGGATGCTCATGCGGCAGTATTAAAAATGAAACTCACCGATGGAAATCTTCAGCAGTGTGCCGATTCGGTCATAAGACTTTATGCGGAGTATTATTATAAGCAAAAAAAATATGACAGGATAAAATTTCATCTGACTAACGGTTTTGAGGTAGGATTTTCAAAATGGAGTCAGGGCATGAGAGTGAAAGTTGACGGAAATAAGACCTACTGGGTGCACAGTGAGAAAGCAGACAGTTCATATAAAATATTTGACAGCTATCTCAAATTTGTATTTACTTATGCAGGTACACTGTCAATGGTTCAGGAGTCAAAGAAGATTTCTGAGAAAGATATACAGCCGGGAGACATTTTTATATATGGCGGAAGTCCGGGTCATGTTGAGATGGTAGTTGATGTATGCGAAAATAAAGATGGTGACAAGGCTTTTTTGCTCGGACAGGGTTATATGCCTGCACAGCAGTTTCACATTCTTAAAAATCCTGCTGATGAGAACGCCCCGTGGTATTATGTTTCAAAAATTTCATATCCGTTTGAGACGGCAGGTGTTACCTTTAAAAAGGGAACTCTTATGAGACCGGATTATTAAAGTTATAATTTATGAGATAAATAGGTTGTTTTACAAAAAATTATATCATTTATGGCAGATGTGCAAAAGAAAAAGTTCACAAAATTTTCACAATTTTAATCAGCACTCATACTTGACGAGTGCCAAATAAAGTGGTATAACACAATTGTATCAGAAAGATACCTAGTGATCACCAGGCGATTTCAAATTTTGCCTACAACTGCAGTGATACTAATATGGATTAAATCTTCATATTTGCAGTTGCAAATTTTAATCGTTTTGGAGGAAAAGACAAATGAATACTTTAAAAGCAGAGAAAAGAAACGCAAAGGCTAAGGCATTAAGAAGAGAGGGTTATGTCACAGGTAACCTTTTCGGCAGAGAGATAGAAGGTTCTATTCCTGTAAAAATGACTCAGAAAGATGTAAGTGATGTATTGCGCTACAATGACAAAGGAAGCCAGTTGTTCCTTGAAGTTGAGGGAAATAAATACGATGTAATCATTAAGGAAATAGATTATGACAATATGGCTAAGCATGTTTTGGATATAGAGTTTCAGGCTTTAGTAAGCAATGAAAAGATTCACAATACTGCTGAGATTGTATTACTTAATAAAGAAAAAGTAGTTGAGGGTGTTCTTGAAGAGTTGCTTGAGGAAGTATCATATAAAGCATATCCTGCTGATCTGGTTGACAAGATTAAACTTGACGTTGGAAGTCTCAGACTTGGTGATACGATAAAAGTAAAAGACCTTGACATATCAAAGAATGATAAGATTGAAGTTACAACAGATCCGGAGACAATAGTTGTAAATGTTATCGCATCAAATAATAACCAGGAAGATGAGGATGAAGAAACTACAGATTCAGCAGAGTAAAATCTGAAAGTGAAAGACATCTTTTGAATGAAATTTTAGAAGAAATCTGAAAACGAACAATTTAATAGCCTGAAAAGGGATAAAAAATCAAAAGCCAGGGTGCTAAAACTCTGGCTTTTCTTTGTATTTGAGAGTGAGGTCAAAGTGGTTCTGAACACTTTACTTATAGAAATTACATCAGAGTTTTGTGCCTGATACAAAACTGATATGTGCAGTAAACTGCATGGAAATGGAGGAAAATCATGGAATACTTAAAAATCATAATACCGATACTTGTCGGAGCATTAATAGGATATTGCACAAACTATATTGCAATAAAAATGCTTTTCAGACCCAGAAAACCTGTATTTGTATTTGGAAAGAAACTGCCTTTTACACCGGGAGTCATTCCGAAAAATCAGTCGAGGATAGCATCAGCCATTGGAAAAGCCGTTGGACAAAATCTATTTACAAATGATGATATAGTGGCAGCTATAACAGAGTCAGATTTGAAAGAGCATCTATTTGAGAAGATAAAAGAAACGGTTTTTGACAACGATAGTTCATTAAAAGACTATATTACAGAGTACAGCCTAAAAAAAGAAAACGAAAATGTTGCTGAAAATAAAAATGAAGTGTCAAAAAATACAGAATATGAAACTGAAGATTATGAAAATATAATAGAGGAAGCAGAATATAAGAGCGATTATGACAGGCTCAAAGATAGAGTGAGTGATGTTATAACTTCAAAGATAATAAATGCTTTTGAAAAAGTTGATTTAAATGCATTAGTGTCACAGATAGCAGGAAAAACGTTTGCCGAAAAAGTAAAAGGCACAATGATGGAAATGTTTTTAAATGAGTCGACAATATCCACAATGTCGGCGCCTATCGGAAATGCGTTAGCTGAGTATATAAAAAATCATGGTGAGGAATTTATACATCCGTTGGTTGATGCCGAGGTCATATCATTTATGGAAAATCCTATAAATGAAAATCTTTCTGAACTCGGACTTGATACTGATATATTAGAATCAGTATTTGAAAAGATATTTGATACAGTTATCTCAAAAGGCGGAGATATAATTTCTGAATATATAGACATACAGAAAATAGTCGAGGACAAGATAAACGATATGGAGGTAAGCGAACTTGAAGACCTTGTTATGCAGGTGATGAAAAATGAACTTCAGACTATAGTAAATCTTGGAGCACTTATCGGTGCTGTTATCGGAGTGATAAATATATTTGTTGCCATATAATAGTAATGATATATTGTATCAATAACCTTATTGACTGCAAATGCTATTTAGTGTAGCATTAGAATATAAGTTAGAAGTATCTAACTAGAGTTTTATGATGTTAATCGGTTGGACAATTACTGATAACATTTGCAGGAGGTTATATGAAGACAAATGTACTCTGTTTATTGAAAAATATGGATAAGAAAGATGTAGAATTGCAGCTTGCGTTACAATGTGCTCCTGTAATAACAGGGATAAAGGTTTCCAATCTTTTTATAATTGATAAAAATAAGGTAGATGAAGTTTATAACATTATAGATGAGACGGATATATCTGCATATTTTCTGTATGAGGATGCGGCTAAGGCAAACATACTTTTATACAGAAAAAATGAACTTCAACAATATCTTTTCCAAAAAGAAAACAGGCAGTTTGTAAGAAAACTTGGTTATGACAGCGTTTATCTTGATGAACTGCTGCCGGAATTTGCAATACGATTTTCTATGTATCAGACTATTCAGGAGGATTTTCCACATGAGATGGGAATATTACTAGGCTATCCGGTCGAGGATGTAGAAGGATTTATAATTAACAATGGAAAAAATGAATTATATACAGGTTATTGGAAAGTTTATGATAATCTTACGGAAAAATTAATTTTATTTAATTATTATGAGGCCGCAAGAGAACATTTTATTTGTCTCGTGGCAAAAGGAATGGATATGAATACTATACTTATGATGTATAGTCGGGCAAGAAAAAAATACTTGCAATTTCAGATAAACTGATGTAATATGTTTAAAATAAACTATTAAAAACTCTTTGCACTGCATATATTTACTACAGTACAAACTGAACAGGCCGATAGGAGCCGGGTCACATTAGTGACAGTGGATTATTATGTTTTTTATGTATTTATATACAATATGAGATTTATCATATATCGTCAAATGATTGGTGATAGAAATTATCATATCCACGGGACAGTAGTTACTTATACTGCCCCGTGGTCTTTTTTACTCAATTTTTTAAAGTGAAAATCCGGGACAGTATGGATTTTCACTTTTTTATTGTATAGAAAAATGCTCGTAAAGTAGTGTGGTGCCAACGGGAATTGCGAAGCAATTCTTTCGGGTGCAGGTTAAAAAGTCAATAATAGGGGTGTGCTCTCAAAATGACTCGTTTTGAGAAGATACCGAGAGTACATTCAGTTAAAAAGGAGGAATTATTATGATGAATGCAGATAATTATGAAAAGACGGCGATGAAGGTATCAATCGTGAGTGTTATATGGAATTTATTATTATCAGCGGGAAAACTATTTGCGGGAATCTTTGCAAATTCAGGAGCTATGATAAGTGATGCCGTTCATTCTGCATCTGATGTTTTCAGCACGATAATAGTTATGATAGGAGTAAAAATATCAGGAAAAGACTCTGATAACGATCATCCGTACGGACATGAGAGACTTGAATGTGTAGCAGCGATAATTCTTGCCACGGTACTTGCAGCTACAGGCATAGGCATCGGATATGGTGCAGTTGTAAAAATTATGGCGGGGGATTATAATGTTGAAATGCCGGGAATTTTGGCACTTGTAGCGGCAGTTGTATCAATATTGGTAAAAGAGCTTATGTTCTGGTACACAAGATATTATGCAAAACAGATAGATTCCAGTGCACTTATGGCTGATGCATGGCATCACAGGTCAGATTCACTTTCTTCAATCGGTGCTCTTATAGGTATTATCGGTGCAAGGCTTGGATTTGGGATAATGGAGCCTTTGGCATCTGTTGTTATATGTATTTTCATTGAGAAAGCTGCATATGACATATTTATGGATGCAGTAAATAAAATGGTCGATAAATCATGTGATGATGAGACAATGGAGAAAATAAAGGCGTGTGCGATGAATATCCCGGGAGTTGAAAATATAGATCTTTTAAGAACAAGAGTTTTTGGAAATAAAATATATGTCGATATGGAGATTGCTGCAGACGGAAATAAGACATTAGATGAAACACACGCTGTTGCAGAGCGTGTTCATGATGCAATAGAACAAGAATTTCCAAAAGTAAAACATATAATGGTACATGTAAATCCGGCAAAAAAATAAAATGATGAGTTAATAGTGTAAATATTTTTAATTTCACATTATGCATAAAAAATATGTGCAGAAATGAGGAGTGATATGATATTAACAGATAAAAATGACACAGAAAGAACAATGAAAAAAAGTCTTTTTACAAAGAGAAAAACAGTGATATTATTTGCAATAATTGCAATGTTTTCTTGGGGATGTGCATTTCCGTTTATTAAACTGGGAATGAAAGAATATGCCATATCAAATGATGACACGGCAGGTAAGATGCTTTTTGCAGGAATAAGATTCTTTCTTGCCGGAATCATAACGCTTATAATTACATATAAAAGAGAAAAAAATATTAAAATAAAATCTTTAAAGGATTTTTCATGGCTGTTTTTATTTGGATTTGTAAATACCGGTTTTCATTATTTTTGTTTTTATATGGGACTTTCCCATTGCAGCGGAAGCAAGGCATCAATAATAGATTCTCTTGGTACTTTCTGGCTTATATTTCTTGCGGTATTATTTTTTAAAGAAAGGCTTACTTCAAATAAAATCTTAGGTTGTCTGTTTGGATTTGCAGGTATAATCATTGCGAATTTCAGTACTGATATTATAAGTAAAGTTTCCTTTCAGGGTGAAGGATTTCTTGTTATAAGTACATTATGTGCCGCCTTTGGCGGAGTTATCGTGAGGATAATAACAACGGTAAGAAATATAAATGCGGTTAAGGCAACAGGATATGGACTGACTATTGGAGGTGTTGTGTTACTTGCAGGTGGTCTGTTTTTGGGAGGTACATTGACAAAAGTAACCTTGAAAGGAATAGTTGTTATGTTTTGTCTTGTGGCAATTTCCGTTGTCGGTTTTGTGTTATACAACCAATTATTATCATGTAATCCGGTGGGGCAGATTGCAATATTTAATGCACTTATTCCAGTGTTTGGAACACTTACATCCTGCATTTTAACGGGTGAAAGGTTTTATTTCAGATATATTATTTCAATAATTTTAGTTGCACTTGGAATATGGTTTGTAAACAGAGAAAAAAATTAAAATAACAAAAACTATTGCATTTTTATTTAATAGGTAATATACTTAATATATTTAGTGTATATATAAAGTGTGTTAAAAACACATAAATATATGACTATCGTACATAATTAATAATATTTTTTGGAGGGTATCATGGCAGGAAGAAGAAGAAAAAACACTGTTGCAGGAAGTAAAAAAGAATCACCAAAGACTCAGAATACTTTACAGGAAACTAATGTTTCTACTGATAAAGAGGCAACAAAAGCTGATGTTAAAAAGCAGGCAGAAGATGTTAATGAAAAGAAAACTGCTGATGCAAAAATTGTTGAAGATAAGAAAGTGCAGACAGAAACAAAAGCAGCAGATGCTACAGTAAAGAAAGCAACTACAGCTACAGAGAAAAAGACAACCGGATTAAAGCAGACAGCTTCAAAGACTGAGACAAACAAAAAAGCTGATGCACCCAAAAAGAGAGGAAGAAAGCCGGGAAGCAAAAATAAGCCAAAAGAGCAGCTTGCTCCTGAAGTTTATTTACAGTATTGTGGAGAAGAAGCAGACCAGAATGCTATTATAGAAAAAATCAAAGAGCAGTATGTATCAGAGGGACACAGAGCAGGCAATATCAAGTCGTTGAAACTTTACTTAAAACCTGAGGACAGAGCAGCATATTATGTTATCAATGACAGATATGCAGGTAAGGTTGATCTTTTCTAATATAAAAATATTACAAGATAAAAAGACAGGGCATAAAAAGCCCTGTCTTTTTACATACGAGAATTGCGAAGCAATTCTTGGGGAGCAAAACGCTGATTTTTATAAAAAAACAATACAATTTTCATTCAAAAAGAGTTATAATATAATACATATGCTGTAAAGTAACAAGTTATGGCATCATTATGGAAAATATATTTGGAGGAAGATATGATAATTGTATTATTTATTATCTGGATTCTGATTCTTATCGGATTGTTATCATGCATTTACAGATGTAAATACATAAATACAGATATTTCAAACTCAATAGGAAAATTACTTAAGACTTCAGTTGTGACAGTATGTGGTTATGTACTTTTCTTAAATGCATACAATAAAAATGCAGGCTATCTATTTGCTGCTTTATATTGTGGTTCAATTGACTGGCTGATGCTTTTCTTTTTGAGATTTTTAAAGATATATACGGACTTTACATATTCGCATAAAAAGATAAAATGGATTATGTATTTTATTGCAATGCTTGATGACATAAATCTGCTTTTAAATGTGAAATTTAAGACGGCATTCTCAATAGGTCGGATATATTATGGAAAGACAGGCTTTAATTATTTATGCAATTTCAGACCATTATTCTATTTGCATTTAGCCTTTATATATTTGCTTATAGCATTTGTTATTTTATTGTTGATAAAAAAAATGAGGGAAGTGCCACAGTTTTACAGAAAAAAATATGGAGTTGTTTTATTTACGCTTGCGTTTGTTATTGTTTTAAATTCAATGTACATATATTCCGCAATAGCAGTAGATATCTCAATTCCGTTATATGTTCTTGAAGCGTTTTTAATAAGTTATTATGCACTTAATTTTATGCCGGAGGGTCTTGTTGAAAAAACACTTTCTCTTGTTGTGGATGATATGAACAGTGGTATAATCTGCTTTGATTTTCAGGGAAAATGTATATACGCAAATCAACTTGCAAGAGATCTGTTTGAAGTGCAGGATGATATAAGAATTTTTGAAAAATATCTGCCTATATGGCTTGAAAGAAGACATATGGATGGGGAGGAAGCGTCTGTATGGACAGAGGGACATATATATAAAGATGAAGAAATATATATAAAGGCTGAGTTCAAAAAAATATATGATGATAAGGATATGCTTATCGGATATTACTTCTGCATGAGTGACAGAACAAATGAGATTGAAAAGTACAAAAGTGCAGTTTACAGGGCTACTCATGACAACCTAACAGGTATATATACGCGTGAGAAGTTTTATGACAGAGTAAATGAAGTGATACATATGAATCCTGATATAAAGCGTCTTATCATTTGTACTAAAATAAATAATATACAGATGATAAATGATCTTTTTGGAATTGAGATGGGAGATGAAGTATTAAAACAGCAGGCTGAAATATTAAAAGAAAAAGCGGGAACAGAATATGTCTACGGCAGGCTTATAGGGGATAAGTTTGCAATGTGTGTTCCTAAAGAATTGTTTGATATAGATAGTTTCGTGCAGAAAAATGCAAAGATTAGCAGACATTATCATAACAAGCTGTTTGGAGTATGCATAAATATAGGAATATATGAGGTGAATGATGTTGATGAGCCGGTTTCTGAAATGTGTGATAAGGCTTATATTGCCATTGAAAATGTCGAGGAAAATAGTGAATGTAATGTTGCGTATTTTGATAATGATATGATGTACGAGATAAGTTTTGAGAAAGAGCTCATAAAGGATTTCGATACTGCTCTTAATGAAAGACAGTTTAAGATTAATCTTCAGCCGAGAGTATCAAAATCCGGCAGAATTCATGGAGCAGAAGTGCTTGTAAGATGGGAACATCCTAAAAAAGGGTTGATAATGCCAGGGCGTTTTATCAGTATATTTGAAAAGAAGGGGCTTATATACCAGCTGGACGGCTGGGTATGGGAACAGGCGATAATCCAGTTAAAAAGATGGAAAGATATGGGAAAAGAAAATCTGTATCTGTCGATAAATATTTCGGCAAAAGATTTCTTTTATCTTGATGTGTATAAAATTCTTACCGGTTTAGTCAATAAGTATGAAGTTGATCCGTCAAGACTTAGACTGGAGATAACTGAAAATGTTCTTATGACTGAAACAAAAACAAAACTAAATGTATTGTCTGCACTTAGAAAATTTGGATTTAAGATAGAAGTAGATGATTTTGGAGGTGGTTATTCTTCGCTAAATATGTTAAACAGCAACCTTATAGATAATATTAAATTTGATATAAGACTTTTTAATGATAATATAAATGATGAAAAAAAACTTGCGGTACTTGACGCTACAGTTTTATTGACTGAAAAAATTGGCAAAGGTCTGCTGGTGGAGGGTGTTGAGAAAGAGGAAGAAGCAAATCTCATTATCGGACATGGATGTGAGATGTTTCAGGGATTTTATTTTTCAAAACCATTATCTGTTGACACATTTGAAAAGAAATTTTTGTAATTTTTGGGTTTTGAGAATTGGAGGATATATATGACATTTAAATATGAATATGATATAGCGGCTGCCGTTGTATTAGTTATTCTTCTTGTATATAATTATTTTATACCACAGGCACGCAATCTTGAGGTAAGACTGTTTAGATTATTTCTTTTGTTTGGATTTATAAGCAGTATTGCAGATGCTTTGAGTGGAATGGTAGTATCCATATATTTTAAAGAAAATGTATGGTTGAACTATATCTTTATGTGGGTAAATTTTGCTGCAACTCATTTTGTTGCACCAATTTATTGTATGTTTGTCATAACAATAACAGGCAAATATAAAAAAATGCCTGAAAAAGAATATATATGGCTTATGCCAGCAGTATTAGTACAGCTTTTGTTAGCGGTCTCACCTTTTACAAAATGGGTATATATATATTCGGCAGAGCATGGCTATCACAGGGGGATACTTATGCCTGGTGTTGTGGCAGTGTCAGTTTTTTATCTTTTAAGTGCCTCATTTATAATATGGTTTAAGGGAAAACATCTCGGATTTTACTATCAGTTTATTTCATCGTTTTTTTTATTCGTCTGCATTGCATTTTTGTATATACAGATGTTTGTAGGAGGATATGTTTTACTTGATGCGGCTATGGCGATAAGTGCATTTATCATACAGCTTACGCTGGTACATCCTAAAATGATGCGTGATGCAAATGAAAAAGAAAAGGTGGCACGAAAAGCTGCCGAAGCTGCAAATGCAGCAAAATCATCATTTCTTGCAAATATATCGCATGAACTCAGGACTCTGCTAAATGCGATTTACGGCATGACGGAGCTTCTTGAAAAGGATAACCTTAATAGCACACAGGATGATTCGGTGAAAACAATAAGATCTGCCAGCGAAAAACTTATTTCAATAGTTGATGATCTTTTAAATTATTCTAAGATAGATTCGGGAAAAATTGGTATAAATGAATCTGAATACCAATTTGTGACGCTGCTGTGTAATGCAGAAGACTATATGGAGGAACAGCTTGCAGGCAGGGATATTGATTTTGAGGTTAATATAGGTGCTAATATTCCAAAGAAACTGTATGGAGATTATGAAAAAGTATATGCTATATTAAAGAATATCCTCAGTAATGCATCTAAGTTTACTGAAAAAGGAAAAATAATATTAGATATATCCTTCAATACATTTACCGAAAAAAACATAAAGATAACATTTAAGGTAAAAGATACCGGAATCGGAATAAAGCCTGCTGATATGAAAAAACTATTCAAAAGTTTTAGTCAGGTTGATGACGGAGTAGACAGAAAAGTACAGGGAACAGGCATCGGACTTGCACTGTCGAAGAGACTTGCAAAACTCTTAGACGGTGATATATCAGTTTCAAGTGAGTATGGATTTGGAAGCAGTTTTGAAATAAATATTATGCAAAAATACATCGAACTTGAAAAGCTGCCTAATGTCAGTGAGGCTGTTGATTATAAAGTATATCTTTATACTGATGAGTATGAACTGAAATGGCATATCAGCAAAATATTTTCACAGCTTGGAATATCAGTAATACTGGTACATAAGATAAGCCAGCTTGAAAAAATATCAGTTAAAAATCCAAATAGCATGAAAACGATATTGCTTTATTCATACAATATAAAGAAAAAAATAGATGCTTTGAAGCTTCCGTTCAGGACTATCGCAATAGCCGATTATGTCAAAGATAAATCGGTGTATAAAGAAAGGAATGTTTTAGTTAAACCGGTTGATATACTTAAAGTCAGAGAGTGTATTTTCGAGCAGATGTATGATATTGTTTTTAAAGAGACAAGGAATACGGATGGCGAATTTGATCTCAGCAATGTGCATATTGCACTTGTTGATGATAATAAAGTAAATCTCAGGATAGAAGCCGCATTGTTAAAGGATTTTAAAGTCAAGATAGAAACATTTGTGAGTGGAGAAGCGATACTAAAAGCGTATAAGTATGGAAGAAAATATGATATTATATTTATGGATCATATGATGCCGGAGATGGATGGAGTGGAAACGACAAAACGAATAAGAAAACTTCCCGGTGGAGATGGAAAAAATGTAAGAATAATCGCATTGACTGCAAATGCCATTCAGGGAGTTGAAAATGAATATATTGCTGCAGGAATGGACGACTGGATATTTAAGCCTGTTAGACAGGAACAGTTAAAGAAAATGATATTAAAACATCTCAAGATGTGAATATAGGTATAATAGGTATAATAGGTATAAGCTTGAAAGGAATTTGTAAAATGAAAACCGTAGTAGAAAAACTTGAAAATCTTAGAAATAAAATGAAAGAAAATGATGTGCAGGCATACATTATCTGCACGGAAGATTATCACGGCTCAGAGTATGCTGGTGATTATTTTAAGGAAAGAGAATATATGTCAGGTTTTACAGGTTCGGCGGGAACTTTAGTCATACTTTATGATGAAGCTGCATTGTGGACTGACGGCAGATATTTTTTGCAGGCGGAGGATGAGCTTTCAGGAAGTACGATAAAGCTTATGAAGATGTTTCAGACGGGTGTACCTGCGATTGAGGAATATCTTTATGATAAACTTTCAGATGGTGACAGGATTGGTTTTGATGGCAGAACATTAACTACAGCATTTGCCGAGAAAATATATAACAAGGTGTCTTCTAAGAATATAACATTTAAGTATGATATTGATCTTGTTGGTGAGCTTTGGAAGGACAGACCAATGCTTTCTAAAGAAAAGGTCTGGAAGCTCGATGAAAAATATACCGGTTTACATTCCTCTCAAAAGTTTATAAATGTGCGTGCAAAGATGAGTGAGAATGGTATTGATGCTTTGATTGTATCAGCACTCGATCAGATAGCATGGCTTTTAAATCTTAGAGGAAATGATGTGCTTTGTAATCCCGTATTTCTTTCATATATGATGATATTTAGGGATAGAGCGGTCTTATATGCTGCCAATGAGATTTTTGATGATGGAATTTTGAGTTATCTTAAAGAACTCAATGTAGAAGTAAGAGATTACGACATATTTTATGATGAGTTGAAAAAAATTGATAAAAACAGTAAAATACAACTTGACTATGCTAACTCAAATTATTGCACAAAAATGTGCATACCGGCAGATGCTTTCGTGTTAAATAAAAAAAGTCCTATTATTTTAATGAAAGCAGTAAAGACAAAGTGCGAATATGAAAATGAGAAAGCAGCCCATATAAAAGACGGAGCTGCGGTTACAAAATTCATGTACTGGCTGCAAAAAAATGTCGGAAAAGAAAAAATTACTGAGATAAGTGCTGCTGAGAAACTTGAACAGTTTAGGTGTGAGCAGGACGGTTATCTGGGAGCTTCTTTTACGCCTATCATGGCATTCGCCGAGCACGGTGCGATTGTTCACTATTCTGCAACAGAAAAGTCAAATGCGGTTCTCGAACCAAGAAGTTTTCTACTCTCGGATACAGGTGGACATTACATAGAGGGAACTACCGACATAACGAGGACATTTCCTCTGGGAAAGCTAACAGAGGAAGAAAAGAAAGCTTATACTGTTGTGTTGACTGCTCATTTGAGATTGGCAGCAGCAAGATTCCCATATGGAATGACGGGAACACAGCTTGATGCCATAGCGAGAGAGCCTTTGTGGCAGCATGGAATGGATTTTAATCATGGAACAGGACATGGTGTCGGATATATTTTAAATGTTCATGAGGGACCAAACGGAATAAGCTGGCAGATGAGAAATAAAAAACTGCCATATGCAGTATTTGAAGAGGGTATGATAACTTCAAATGAGCCCGGCTTTTACCAGGAGGGAAGATTTGGAATCCGTCATGAAAATCTTATTTTGTGTCTTAAAGATAAGAAAACACCTTATGGACAGTTTATGAGATTTGAAAATCTTACATTTGTTCCGTTTGACTGGGATGCTATTGATGTAAGATATATGACTGAAAGTGATGTTTGCAGGTTAAACAGGTATCACAAAGCCGTATATGAAAAAATATCACCGTTTTTAAGTGAGGATGAGAAAATATGGCTTGAGGAAAAGACAAGAGAACGCCTTAAATAGTTGTGGTACTTTTGATAAGTATTAAAAGTGAGATGTCCGGAAAAAATATTGATATAATATATTCAAAATAAAATTGAAAGGTATTAAAAATGGTAAATGAAGACAAAGTAAGAATAATGACGGCAATGGCAAGAGAGGAAAAAAAATATGGCAGTGAGATTATGGAAAATATGCAGTTCTTTAAAAAGGATTATGTCCGCAGTCATGTACTTGCTGTATTATGGAGTTATACTATAGCATATTTGTTGTTGTTTTTTCTCATAATATTTTATAATATAAATTATATACTGCTGAATTTTGTTGTGATTGATTATCTGACAGTTGGAATGGTTATGCTGTTTTCATATGCACTGTTATTTTTTCTATGCGTGCTGATATCAAGGATACATTACCTGGAAAAATATGAAAATGAGCACAGGATATTGGAAGAATATTATGACAATGTACTAAAATTAAAGAAAATTTATGCTGAGGACGGGAAGGAGACAGAGGATGTCAATACTGCTGGAAATTAGGGATTATATTCAAAAATTTTATCAGAAATATGCTGCCGTATTAAATGTAATATTGCGGTTTTTAGCAGCATTTATTACATTTTTTGCGACAAACCGTGTAATTGGATTTAATCCGTATCTTGACCATACATACACGGAACTCGTTTTTGCTGCTGTTTCAGTGGTGTTTCCTGCACAGATATTGTTGTTTTTTGAAGCAGTTTTTATTACATTGCATATACTATATGTTTCACATTATCTTGCATTTGTCACAGCTATATTTTTTGCAATCCTGTATTTTGTGTATGTAAGATTTATACCAAAGGACGGATATGTTATTTTGTCAATGCCGGTACTTTCTTCATTTGGGGCACCGTACATACTTCCGATACTGCTTGGTATTATTGCAGATCCGATAGCAATAATCCCTGAGTCGATAGGTGTGATAGTCTATCATTATTTACAAAATGTTATATCAGTTGTAAGTACCTCCACCGAAGACAGCATCAATCTTTACCACCTTGTGCTGAAACAGACATTTAAAGATAAAGAACTTTATATAATACTAATTGTTTTTTCAATAGTTACAATATTTGTTTATTTTATCAGAAATTCAAAAATAGACTATTCTTTTGAAATAGCAATCATAAGCGGAGGTTTTTTAAATACAATATTGCTTTTGTTTATGAACTTTTTTATGGATATAAATATTAATGTTTTCAGATTTTTTATAACAATGATATTGTCTGTTGTATTTGTATGGCTGGTGCAGCTTTTCAGACTTTCGCTAAATTATGCAGGCGTGGAAAATCTACAGTTTGAAGATGATGAGTATTATTATTATGTGAGGGCAGTTCCCAAAAATAATATTACTAAAGCTGATAAAAATGTCAAAAGATACAATGCTCATAATTTTATAAGACATCATGACGATGCTCAGGATATTACGGAAACAAATAAAGAAAATGAAGAACATAATGATTCAGCAGGTGAAGATTTTGACCATAATTTTGATTTTACGGTATCACTTGATGATGAATATATAAATAATATTGAAAAAAAAGAGAAATAGATATAAAATATATATCATAAAAAGCAATTAAAATGACATGGAGGAACAATGGAGGCTGTATTTTCATTACTTAAAGAGTATTTTTATGTATTATCTTTTCCAAAAGTTGGCTTGACTGACATTTTAGAAATATTAATAATAGCGTTTACTATATACCATGTGAGTTTATGGGTTAAAAAAACCAGGGCATGGGCACTTGTAAAAGGTATATTGATATTATTTTTATGCTATATCATTGCATATCTTTTGGATATGAGTGTGATTTTATGGATATTTAATAAAACACTTGCCATAGGAATCACAGCATTGCTTATCGTGTTTCAGCCTGAACTCAGAAAAGCACTTGAAGAACTTGGAAAGAAAAATATCGTTCGTTCTATCGTTCCTTTTGACGAGCAGAAAGACAAGAACAAAAGATTTTCGGACAAGTCCATAAATGAGATTATTCGTGCCACGGTAGAGATGGCTAATGTAAAGACCGGTGCACTTATAATACTTGAAAAGGATATTGTACTTTCTGAATATGAAAGAACAGGTATAAATCTGGATTCGGCAATAAGTTCCCAGCTCCTTATAAATATATTTGAACATAATACACCGCTTCATGATGGTGCCGTTATAATAAGGGGTGACAGGATAGTGGCGGCAACCTGTTATCTGCCTTTATCGGACAATCTTGGGTTGTCTAAAGAACTCGGTACAAGACACAGAGCAGGAGTTGGCATTAGTGAGGTAAGTGACAGCCTTACCATAATCGTTTCGGAGGAAACAGGTAAGATTTCTGTTGCCATAGGCGGAAAGCTCTTAAGAAATGTAGATGGTGATCTTCTCAGAAAGCAGATAGATGAATTGCAAGGTAATACATCTGAGACAAAGAAACGATTCAGAATTAATTTTCATTCAAAGAAATCAAAGCAAAACTAAATCGGGGGTTGATTATGAAAGAAGAAACAAAGAGTATTTATTTGAAAAATCTTGGCATAAAAATTGTTTCTGTTTTGCTGGCAATGATCATATGGATGATAATCATAAATATTGATGATCCGTATAAGACGAGAACATTCAGTGTAAATGTAGAGACAATAAACGAAAGTGCACTTCAATCGGTAAACAAGGTATATGAAGTAATCGACGGCAATACAGCAAATGTCAAAGTACGAGGCAAAAAAAGTGTTGTAGATAAATTAGAGGCATCTGATATAAAAGCTACGGCGGATCTTTCTGATCTTTCTGCAGTAAATGCAGTTGCGATAAAACCATCGCTTATGGTGAATGTTTCGTCAGAGGTGACTTTAGAGTGTGATCAGGTTCTTAAAGTATCGCTGGAGGACAGAGCGAGCAAACAGGTTAAGATAAATGTTATTACGGAAGGAAATCCACAGAAAGGATATAGTATAGGCGAGTGTATTGCAAAGCCAAATATGATAGAAGTATCCGGAGGAGAATCAGCAATAAATCAGATAAAAACAGTTAATGTTTATCTTAATGTAAGCAATGTATCTGATGATTTTACGAAACGGCTTACACCGGCGGCATATGACTCAGATGGAAACAAGATTACATCAAGTACGCTGACTTTCAGCTATGATACCGTAAAGGTCAGTGCAAGTGTATTAGAGATAAAGAAAGTTCCTGTGAAAGTGAAGATAATCGGAAAGCCGGCAGAGGGTTATCGTTATATCGAGACAAACTGTCTGCCTAAGGAAGTTGAGATAGCAGGACGCCCAAGAGTGCTTTCTAATATAAGTGCGATTCTGATTCCGGTTGAAATATCAGGTATGAACAGCGGTTCAAGAAAACTCGAACAGGATATTATGGTAAGCGATTATCTGCCTGAAAATGTTACAGTGCTTGATGAGTATTCAACAGTATCTATCAAGATAGTCATAGAACAAATGTTTAAGAAAAAAATACAGATTGCATTGAGTGACATAACATTCGGAGGGCTGGAAGACGGATACGAAGCTATACCGGAATCAGACTTGTCTAATATATATATAATGGTTGCGGGAACTGCTTCAGAACTTAAAAAACTTAATACTAAGACCGTAAATCCATATATAAACTGCCGTGGACTTGATGACGGAACATATTCGATAAGACTTCAGTGTGATGTGGGAGAAGAATGTGAAATAATCAGCCAGCCTAAGGTTAAAGTGCGGATAAAAAAGAAATCTTCTGATAACAAAAATGATGAAGAAAATAAAGTCAGTGCAACAGGCAAGCCTAAGGTAACAAGCAAGCCGACACCGCAGCCGACACAGGAGAGTACGGATACCGGTGATGACGATAATGATAGTGGAGCAGATGAAGAGAACTAAATAAGTACAATATAAAATAAGGTTAATGAAAATAAGCCGGAAATCAAATTTAATGATTTCCGGCTTGTTTTGTTATGAAATATATGGAATTTATGGGATAACGAGTACAAATGTACTCATTTTAAATTTGATGCACTTACTATTTTGCATTTTTCTTAGAACGGAATCTAAGTGTTGAATCAAGTATTTTCTTACGGATACGAAGATTTTCAGGAGTAATCTCAAGTAATTCATCTGTATCAATAAATTCAAGTGCTTCCTCAAGACTTAACTTCTTTGGAGGAATGAGCTTGAGTGCATCGTCTGCTGAAGAAGAACGTGTATTTGTAAGATGTTTTGTCTTGCATACATTCAATTCAATGTCTTCTGCCTTTCCATTCTGACCGATAACCATACCGGCATAAACTTTTTCACCAGGTCCTACAAAGAGAGTACCACGCTCCTGGGCACTGAACAATCCATAAGCAACAGTCTCGCCGGACTCAAATGCGATAAGAGAACCCTGCTTTCGATATGCAATATCACCCTTATATGGACCGTATTCTTCAAACATTGTGTTGAGAATACCATTTCCTTTAGTGTCTGTCATAAACTCACCACGGTAACCGATAAGTCCTCGTGATGGGATGAGGAACTCAAGTCTTGTAAATCCGCCGCCAATAGATGACATTCCCTGAAGTTCACCCTTACGGTTGCTGAGCTTCTGGATAACATTTCCTGAGAAATCGTCAGGAACATCAATATAAGCACGCTCCATAGGCTCTAACTTTTTGCCGCGTTCGTCTGTCTTATAGAGAACTTCTGCCTTACTTACGGCAAATTCATAACCCTCACGGCGCATATTTTCGATGAGTACTGAAAGATGGAGCTCACCACGGCCTGAAACCTTAAAACTGTCAGTATTTTCAGTTTCTTCAACTCTTAAACTTACATCATGGTTTAATTCGCTGAAAAGTCTGTCACGAAGATGTCTTGAAGTGACAAATTTTCCCTCCTGACCGGCAAGCGGGCTGTCATTTACTATGAAATGCATTGCTATTGTTGGCTCAGAAATCTTCTGGAATGGGATTGCTACGGGATTTTCAGGAGAGCAGAGTGTATCTCCAATATGAATATCTGCAATACCTGAGATGGCAACGATAGAACCGATACCTGCTTCTTTGACTTCCACTTTATTAAGTCCGTCAAACTCATAAAGTTTGCTTATCTTTACACGCTGCATCTTGTCTTTATCATGATGATTCACGATAACAACATCCTGGTTTACGCTGACTTTTCCATTGTCCACTTTACCGATACCGATACGACCTACATACTCATTGTAGTCAATAGTGCTGATAAGCACCTGTGTTCCGGCATCAGGATCACCCTCAGGGGCAGGGATGTAGTCAAGAATAGTCTCAAAGAGAGGAACCATGTCTTTTCCTTCTTCATCCATACTGTAAGATGCGATACCTGCTTTTGCTGAAGCATAGATAAATGGGCAGTCAAGCTGTTCCTCGCTTGCATCAAGGTCGATGAATAATTCAAGCACCTCATCTACAACTTCGGCAGGGCGTGCTTCCGGACGGTCTATTTTGTTGATGCAGACAATAACCGGAAGATTAAGTTCTAAAGCCTTTTTCAGAACGAATTTGGTCTGAGGCATAGCACCTTCAAAGGCATCGACTACAAGTACAACACCGTTTACCATTTTAAGTACGCGCTCAACTTCTCCACCAAAATCAGCATGTCCCGGTGTGTCAATAATGTTAATCTTAGTATCTTTATATGTGATAGCAGTGTTTTTAGATAAGATAGTGATACCGCGTTCTCTTTCTATATCACCTGAATCCATTACTCTTTCAGCGACTTCCTGATTAGAACGGAAAACACCACTCTGTTTGAGCAGCTCATCTACCAATGTAGTCTTACCGTGGTCTACATGGGCGATGATAGCAATGTTTCTTATATCCTCGCGTTTAATATTCATTATATTGCCTCCATTATTAAAATTTCATACAAAAAAGTTCACAGATATTTATTATATCGAAAAAAGTCGTTATATACAAGATATAAAAATTAACAAAAATGTAATCAAAAAGAGAATAATATAGTGTAAAATAGTTATTATCTTTTAAAATATCAAAAATATATGGATATTTTTGTAAAAAAGATGTATTTTATAATAGAGATGTCGAAAAATGATATACTTAAATAGGGAGATAGGGGGAATTTACTGTTCTAAAAAAGATAAAATGTCATATAATTTATTAAAACAAAATACAAGCGGGTCATAACACACCTGCAAAATAATGGAGGAAAAGAAAATATGTTGGATAAAGTGTTTACGAATAACCAGGTAACTATTGCAGGAGAAGTTGTAAGTGATTTTACTTTCAGCCATGAAATCTATGGTGAGAATTTTTTCTTAGTGAACATAGCGGTAAGCAGACTCAGCGATTCATGTGATATTATTCCGGTTATGGTATCAGACAGACTTATGGATGTTAAGGGCGATTATAAGGGATGTATCTTACAGGCAAGCGGTCAGTTCAGATCTTATAACAGACATGAGGAGACTAAGAACAGACTTGTTTTATCAGTTTTTGCAAGAGAGGTATCATTTGTTGAAATTCCAGAGGGAGAACAAAATCCTAACCACATATTCCTTGACGGATATGTATGTAAGAAACCGGTATATAGAAAAACACCTCTTGGCAGAGAGATAGCAGATGTATTGCTTGCAGTAAACAGACCGTATGGCAAATCAGATTATATTCCATGTATCTGCTGGGGAAGAAATGCAAGATATGCAGACCAGTTTGAAGTTGGTGCACATGTTCAGCTCTGGGGCAGGATTCAAAGCAGGGAATATCAGAAAAAGATTGATGAGGAAGTTTATGAAAAGAGGGTTGCATATGAGGTGTCAGTAAGTAAACTTGAGTATCTCTCAGAGGAATGACAATCTTATTTATAAGAAAATTTATCAATGAACCCTGTGACAGGTTCAGCTTAAAAGTTTCTGACGAAACTAAGAAAAATGAGGTTAAGGATAGAGAGGTATAATCATAATAAACATAATAACATACATTACTGACTAAGGAATTAAAAAAATAAGGTAGATTTTTTAAAATAAATGTGATAGAATGGCTAGAGTTGACGATGGTATTTTGTAAAGTCGTTATCTGGCCATTCTTATTATTAAATTAAGAATCCGGAAAGAAATGAGGGAAAAATGGGAAAAAGAATAGTTCAGGTTTTTTACGGACCGGGCAAGGGAAAGACTTCTGCTGCCGTAGGACAGTGCATCAGGGCGGCGAGTCTCGGACAATCAGTTATAATCATTCAGTTTCTTAAGGGAAAGGATGCAGAGGAGTTTAATTTCCTTGAAAGACTTGAACCTGACATAAAGCTGTTCAGGTTTGAAAAATCTGAGGAATCATATGATCTTCTTTTGCCATCACAGCAAAAAGAGGAAAAGCAGAATATCCTCAATGGATTTAATTTTGCAAAGAAAGTCATTGATACGGGTGAGTGCGATGTATTAGTGCTCGATGAAGTTTTAGGACTTTTAGATATTGGTCTTATAGAAGTTTCAGATATAATAAAGCTGATAGAACTCCGTGATGATTATACAAGACTTGTGCTTACAGGAAGAAATCTGCCTGAGGAACTTAGAGAGTATGTTAATATCATATCAAAACTTGATCTTGAGAAAGATGACATGAAATAAATTTGATTTAAAAAGTACACAACAAGTGTAACTATTTTGAATATAATATTATATACATAATTGATGAGGAGGAGATAGTTATGTCTATTTTTACCGGTGCAGGTGTTGCACTTATCACACCTATGCATGAAGATGGCTCTATAAACTATGATGAGATGGAGCACATCGTTAATTATCAGATTGAAAACGGAACAGACGCCATAATAGTTTGTGGAACAACAGGCGAAGCATCTACCATGACACACGAGGAACATATTGAAACAATAAAAGCATGTGTTGATATGACAAAGAAGCGCATACCGGTTATTGCAGGTACAGGCTCAAATTGCACTGACACGGCGATTTATTTATCCAAAGAGGCACAGAGAGTTGGTGCTGACGGAATATTAGTTGTATCTCCTTATTATAATAAAGCGACACAGAATGGTCTTAAAAAGCATTTTACTGCTATTGCGGGCAGCGTTGATATTCCTATGATACTCTACAATATTCAGGGTAGAACAGGTGTGAACATCCAGCCAAAAACAATAGCTTCACTTGCTAAGGAAGTAGAGAATATCGTTGCCGTAAAAGAAGCATCAGGAGATCTTTCGCAGGTTGCAAACATTATATATGAATCAGAGGGCAGAATCGATGTATATTCAGGTAATGACGACCAGATAGTTCCAATCGTGGCATTAGGAGGCAAGGGAGTTATCTCAGTTCTCTCTCATGTTGCACCAAAAGAAACTCATGATATTGTTGCAAAACTTATGGCAGGTGATGTAAAGGGAAGTCAGGAGCTTCAGATAAAACTCCTTCCTGTCATCCATGCACTTTTCAGCGAGGTAAATCCTATTCCTGTAAAGGCAGCAATGAATATGCTTGGTTTCAATGTAGGCTCGCTTCGTATGCCGCTTTCAGAAATGGAGGATGCTCATAAGGAAGTCCTCAGACAGGCATTAAAAGATGCAGGATTTAATGTAGTTGCATAATTTTTCAAGGCAGATATATGTTTATTTATTAAAACATAAACACCCGTGAAAAATATGTATAAGCAAGATATTATTGGAAATAATGATAAAAACGGGCAGGTCATTTGGTCTGCCCTTTTAAAAAATGGAGGATAAAATGACAAACATAATAATGTTAGGATGTAACGGCCGCATGGGTCAGATGATAACAGATATAGTTGCAAAGGATGACGAAGCACAGATAGTTGCCGGAATTGACATAGTAAACAACAGAGAAAATCCATACCCTGTCTTTACTGATATAAAAGACTGCGATGTAAAAGCTGATGCAATCATTGATTTCTCATCTGCAAACGGGTTTGAGGAGAGAATGGATTACGCAGTGGACAAGCAGATACCTATTATTGTATGCTCAACAGGTTTGTCAGATGAACAGCTTGATTATCTCAAAGAAGCAAGTAAAAAAGTAGCCGTATTGAAATCAGCAAATATGTCACTTGGTGTAAATCTTTTAATAAAGCTTGTAAAAGAAGCTGCAAAAAAACTTGCAACAGAGGGATTTGATGTTGAGATAGTTGAAAAGCATCACAACCAGAAACTTGATGCACCGTCAGGTACGGCACTTGCACTTGCAGACTCCATCAATGATGAGATGGGCGGACAGTATGAATATGTATATGACCGTTCTAAAGTAAGACAGAAGCGTGACAAAAAAGAACTCGGTATCTCGGCTGTAAGAGGCGGTACTATAGTCGGAGAACATGATGTTATATTTGCGGGAACAGATGAAGTTGTTACATTCTCACATACGGCATATTCAAGAGCCGTATTTGCAAAGGGTTCTGTTACCGCAGCTAAATTTATCAAAGGAAAGGCTGCAGGTCTTTATGACATGGCAGATGTTTTGATGTAATGGAAATCGGAACGATAATTGATGTGGTATTAGCATTTGTATTTATGGTATCTATTGTGAGTGGCTGGCATCAGGGACTTGTCATGAAAGTGGCAAGTCTTATAGTTGTAGTCATCTCATATGTTTTCTCGGGGATGTTGTCAAAGATGATATCCCCTTATATTGCTGAACTTATAACACAGCATATGTCCCCTGATATACAGTTTGTAAAGGGTGGCATACTCAGTGTGACCGAGGCATTTTCATATACTGTTATATTTATGCTTATATTTTTTGTTGTAAGGTATTTTTTCAGAAGACTTATAAAAATATTTAAGCTGATAGACCATATTCCGGTAATCGGATTTGTAAATAAGGTCGGCGGGGCGGTTGCAGGATTTCTCGTGGATTTTATGATAATATATGTCATCTGTATGTTTTTATTTTCGGTGATACCATCATCTGTATTTGATAATATCGGACTTACGAAATCAGTTATCCATAATACCATATTATTATCGGTCTTTGTACCATAGAGGGACACTAACTGTTTTGATGATTTAAGAGGAGTTGATGAAAAAGAAAATGAATAAGATAAATTATCAGCTTGAACTGGATAAGATAATAAAAAAATTGCAAAAAGATAATAAGACGCCAACACTTCTTATGCACAGTTGTTGTGCGCCTTGCAGCAGTTATTGTCTTAGTTACCTTGCAGAATATTTTAAGATAACTATTTTTTATTATAATCCTAATATCTCACCTTTAGAAGAATATCAGAAGAGAGTAAATGAACAAAAAAGACTGATAAGTGAACTTCCGGTAAAAAATAAGATATGTTTTGAGGAAGGAAAATATGATCCGCAGACTTTTTTTGATATGTCAAAAGGACTTGAGGATGTACCTGAGGGTGGCATCAGATGTTTTAAGTGTTATGAATTAAGACAGAGAGAAGCTGCCATATATGCAAAAAAGCACGGCTTTGACTATTTTACTACTACATTGTCTATCAGTCCGCATAAGAATGCCGGAAAATTAAATGAGATAGGTCTTAAACTTGAACAGGAATATGGTATAAATTATCTCGTATCAGACTTTAAGAAGAAAGGTGGATATTTAAAGTCAATAGAATATTCAAAGAAATATGACCTTTACCGTCAAAATTATTGTGGCTGTATTTACAGTAGGGCAGAGGCAGAAAAACGCATGAAACAAGAGGAATGATTGTTGTCGTCTGCCGATCAAATCGCAATTATAAACGGCAGACGGTTATGGAGGAAGATATGACTGAGATATGGGACATATATGACAGATATGGTAACAGGACAGGACGCACTATGAAAAGAGGCATCCCGAAAGAGGGAGATTATATGTTATGTGTACATATTTATCTTTTGGCTTTTGATAATAGATTTCTTATTCAGAAGCGTTCGAAAAATAAAGAGTCGCATCCCGGTGAGTGGGATATAACCGGAGGAGCTGCGATTTCGGGCGAGAGCAGCGTTGATGCCATATTACGGGAGACAGAGGAAGAAGTCGGGATAAAATTGGACGAAAAAGATTTATATTATGCAGGGCGGTTTGTAAAGGAACGCCGGATAATAGAGATTTTTTTTGCTAAAAAGGATTTTGAACTGTCAGACTGTCACATCCAGAAAGAAGAAGTCGACAAAGTAGCATTTGTTTCCTATGATGAACTTGTCGGTGATATACTTATGAAGCGTGGAAGAAGCAGAGAGTATGTCGAACTGGTCAGTAAGGCGGCAATGGAGTTTTTGCATGGAGAAAACAGTTAAATGAGTGTGGTTTGCAAAAAGTAAACAGGAAGGTGCATATGTAAAAAGGTACTTAACAATACAATGAGCGTGCTCAAGTATTGTCAATTATTTTTTTTGGCTGAACTGTTATGAATAAAGTAACAGTTCAGCCTCTCATTTATTACATTCGTAAACCTGCCAGCAAGCTGT
>ENA-ORTB01001422-ORTB01001422.1-human-gut-metagenome-genome-assembly--contig:-NODE-1422-length-26578-cov-3.076764_pt1 | contig 26578 bp, 19 predicted proteins | sample MGYA00241905_ERZ509174 | MGnify/ENA primary metagenome ERZ509174 (study PRJEB26280, sample SAMEA2338851) | human gut metagenome | biome: human gut; feature: human-associated habitat; material: faeces... | reverse complement strand
AGATATTGAAGATCTCTGTGATCGCGTCTGCAACGCGGAGCTTATTCATCTTCTCGTCTACTTTCTTGACCGTCTCAAGAACGGTTGCCTTTAACTCTTCATCCACCGGCTCTGCAACGCCCTTGTTCTCGACAATTCCGCCAAAATATTTATTTGTCATGGAAACGGTACGGTTTACAAGGTTTCCAAGGATGTTGGCAAGGTCAGAGTTCATGCGCTCAACCATAAGATCCCAGGAGATCACGCCATCGTTCTCAAACGGCATCTCATGAAGTACGAAGTAGCGGACTGCATCTACACCGAAGAAGTCAACGAGCGTATCTGCATAGAGTACGTTTCCTTTGGACTTACTCATCTTGCCATCGCCCTGTAACAGCCACGGATGTCCGAATACCTGCTTCGGAAGCGGAAGACCGAGAGCCATTAAGAAGATCGGCCAGTAAATGGTATGGAAGCGGATAATATCTTTACCGATCAGGTGAAGGTCTGCCGGCCAGTATTTCTTAAACTTCTCGTCGCTGTTTCCGTCACAGTCATATCCGATTCCCGTGATATAGTTGGTCAGCGCGTCAAGCCATACATAGGTAACGTGCTTCGGATCAAAAGTGACCGGAATTCCCCACTTGAAGGAGGTTCTGGATACGCAAAGATCCTGAAGTCCCGGAAGCAGGAAGTTGTTCATCATCTCGTTCTTTCTGGATACCGGCTGGATAAACTCCGGATGCTCGTTGATATATTCGATGAGCTTCGGAGCATATTTACTCATACGGAAGAAATATGCCTCTTCCTTTGCCGGCTGTACCGGACGTCCGCAGTCCGGGCATTTTCCGTCTACGACCTGGGACGGAGTCCAGAAAGACTCACACGGTGTGCAGTAAAGTCCTTCATAATGTCCTTTGTAGATATCGCCCTGATCATATAATTTCTTGAAGATCTTCTGGACCTGTTTCTCATGGTAATCATCTGTGGTACGGATGAATTTATCATAGGAAGTGTTCATGAGGTCCCAGATCTCCTTGATCTGTCCTGCTACGTTGTCAACGAACTCCTTCGGAGTTACGCCTGCGTCCGCAGCCTTTAACTCGATCTTCTGACCGTGCTCGTCGGTTCCTGTCTGGAAGTAAACGTCATAGCCCTGTTCTCTCTTGTAGCGTGCGATCGCGTCTGCTAATACGATCTCATAAGTGTTTCCGATATGCGGTTTGCCGGATGTATAGGCGATCGCTGTGGAAATGTAGTATGGTTTCTTACAGTTTGTACACATGGATTGATTCCTCCTGTTTTTTATCTCTTTTTACGGCTCTTCTCCTGCCGGTTATCTGCTCACAAAATACAGCTTTTTCTGTATCTTTCAGGCATAAATGGCACACAGGACGTTTTCTGCGCTGGGGACTTTTTCTGCCGCGTTATGTGCCGCAATGCATAAAAAAAGCCCGTCTTTATTATTAAAGACGAGTCCCCCCGTGTTACCACTTTAAATTCAGCGATGCCTCACGGTCATCGCCCTCACCGGCTGTCACCAAACAGCCTGACGCGCTAACGGGCGCTTCCGGCACAGGCTAAACGGAGATTTTCTTTTCACCTGCACAGCTCCAGGACCATCTTCCGCCGACTCTTCGCTCCCCTTTCGCACCAGCCGGGGTCTCTGAAAACTTCCTTTCGGCGTACTCTTCCCTTCCAAGCTTTTTCCATATGATGTCTTTAGTCTATCCTGTTCAAATAAATTTGTCAAGGCATCCCGTCGGTTTCCGCGGGAACTTTACTTCCTTTAGTTGATTTTTCACACAAAAAAGACTACACTTTGTGTTACCATAAAACAGATCGTATTCATGATTTTTGCTTCGGAGGAATGACTTATGAATGAATCACAAAAAAGACTGGATGAAAAACGGCAGCTCCGGATCCGTCTGGAGAACATCTCGATCGTTCTGCTCGCCGTATTTTCTTTTTTCCTGTTTCTGCTGACTTTTTTCCCGTTTTCAAGGATCTCCCAGTCCATGCAGGCCTCTTTTGAGATGGGGCGCATGGTCCAGCGTGCCTTTTCCATTGTTCTTTTCGTGCTGTCGCTGCAGTTATGGAAGAGAAAGCGGAATGCATGGATGATCGCGATGGGGATCTTCACACTCAACTTTCTGCGCGGTCTCATCGGGATGGGACATCCGCTGCACAACGGAGTCATGATCTTTGACCTCGTTCTGTTTCTTCTGTTTTTTGCCCTGCGGAAGGATTTCTGTATCCCGGCCGGACGCGAGAACCGGAAGCAGACCGTAACACTTGCTTTTCTTGCCATTGCAGGTGTCCTGATCAATGTCGGGATCACCTGGCATTACATGCAGGTTGGAACCGCTGCCGGATCCTCCGTCTCCTTTGCGGACAGTTTCGCCCAGGGCATCGGCATGATCTTCGGAATGGGCGATCTTCCTGCTTCCATGGCAGACCGTCATGGAACAGAATTTGTCCTTTTCTGGTTCAGCTGGGGCTGCATCCTCGCCGCCATCCTCTGCGCACTGCGTCCATGGCTTCAGAAACAAGCTCATGGAGCCCAGGAGATCCAGCATGCCAGAACACTTTTAAACCTGTACAGCCAGAATCCATGTTCCTACCTGGCGTTGGAAGATGACAAATGTCTGTATTTCGGGCATTCTGTTGACGGAGTTCTGCCTTATGGGACCGTCGGCGATACCATCGTTGTAAACGGCGATCCAGTCTGTAAGGATGAAGATTTTCCTGCACTTCTCGCTGAGTTCCGCGAGTTCTGCCAGAACAGTGCCCACAATATTTTCTTTCTCGGTCTGACCGACTACTACCTGTCGGAATATGAAAAGCAGGGATTCGGTCTCGTAAAAAGCGGGGAGGAAGCGCGGTTTAAGCTTTCTGACTATGAGATCAGCGGCAAGAAGGGCGCCAAGATGCGCATGAACATCAACCATGCGACAAAAGCCGGCATCACGGTCCACGAATACAAAGTGCTGGAGAAACGGGATCCTGATCTCGACCGCGAATTTTACCGGATCACGGACGAATGGCTCGAAGGGAAGAAGAGCGGAATGCTTCAGTTTACGATGGGAACCGTCGGACTCGATGATCCGATGGACAAGCGTTACTTCTACGCCCTGAATTCGGATGGAAAAATGGTTGCCTTTATCGTTTTTGTTCCTTTCCTTGGAAAGAACGGCTACATGGCCGATGTGACGAGACACGGAAAAGATGCGCCGAGCGGTGTCATGGAGACGATCATCTACGAGGCGTTCCAGGTATTTAAAGAAGAGGGGATCGGCTACGGCAGTCTCGGAGTCGCCCCGCTTGCCGGTCTGAACGCAGAGAGTAAAAATCCGATGGAACGCCTGCTCCAGTTTATCTATGACCATTTAAACGCGTGCTACGGTTTCCGGGATCTTTACCGGGCAAAAGAAAAATACAGCCCGACGGAATGGGTTCCGTCTTACTATGCGTACCTTCCGAAATATCCGACGCCGAGCATGCTGTATGCCGCTGTTGAGATCCAGAATCCTCATGGGATCCGCGGGTATATTCTCACGCTTTTAAAAGGGGAACTTCACAAATGGAAAAAATGATCTGTCGTCAGGGTATGGCGGATACGCCCAAAGTTTGGATTTATTATAAAGAAAGCGGGCACGGAGTTCCGATCCTGATGCTCCACGGGAACGCGGAGACGCATATGATCTTTGACTTCTACGAGAAAAAATTGTCTGCAAACTACCGGGTGATCCTGATGGACAGCCGTGCCCACGGACGTTCCCGGATCAAGCCAGACAATGCAGATGCTGAGTTTACGACTGCCGATATGGCAAAGGATGCGGCGGCGCTTCTGGATGTTCTCCGGATCCCGTCGTGTATCCTCTTTGGATTCAGTGACGGGGCGAACATCGCACTGGAGTTCGCTTCTCTTTTTCCGGAGCGGACGCTTTCTGTGATCGCTGTCAGCGGAAATATCACGCCTGACGGACTGATCTTTCCCGTCCGGATGTTCTGCATTGGGAAGTATTATTTTTATCGGATCTTGTCCACGCTTTTCCGCACATGTTTTCTTTCACAGAAACGTCCGCGCCGTGTGGACTCACCAGCTTCCCATCCGCAGAAAAAAGGGCATGCATTTGCTGACATGGTCTATTCTCATGTTTTCCGCTGCCAGCAGCTCGCCTCCCTGCTCTGCAACTCGCCGCTGATGACAAAAGAACAGCTGCATGCGATACAGGCGCCGGTCCTTCTTCTTGCGGGGACAAGAGATCTCGTGAAAACCTCCCACTCCCGGCTGATGGCGCGGCTGATCCCGCGTGCGCAGCTCGTCCTTGTGAACGGTGCTACCCATACTTCCATGTTTGGAAGAAAGCAGTTTTATCTGAACGTCATTCTGGACTTTTTGAAAGGGTGCCCGGCAGCGCCTTTCGGATGCATGGCAGCAAAAAAGGACCTTTGATCTGTTTAAGGTCCTTTTTTGTTGGCTGTGTGTTTCACAGTCCTTTATTTATGCGGATATATACGCACTGTTTTAATAATTCTCGATCCGTCTCTGCTTTCTCAGCGCGTTTCTGCGCTCTCCGGCTGCCCATGCAGCTTTTTCTTCCTCGGTTTCCACGATCAGTCCCGGAACGGTTGTCGGATGATCATTCTTGTCGAGTGCTACCATTACAAAATATGCGGTATTTACAAGTTTTCTCGTTCCGTCGAGTGCCTCCACATAGGTATCGACCTGAACCTCCATGGAAGTATGACCCACATAAGTAAGTTTTCCGAATAAGATCAGCGTATCATTCATATACACTGCTTCCTTAAACTGAAGGCTGTCCACAGAAGCCGTTGTCTGGTTGCAATGGGAATGTCTTCTCGCTACAACACCCGCAACGATATCGATCCACTCCATCAGCTGTCCGCCGAAAAGTCGGCCGGCACCGTTGATATGGCTCGCAAGAACGATCTGTGTCTGTTCTACTGCTGATTCTGATACATGACGCATTAATCTTTCACACATAATTCTGTTCCCCCCTCCTCATTCTTAGATGATCCCCGTCTGCTGGGTCTTCCATCCGCAGACGCTGGTGCCAAATGTGCATTTTGTCCTTGGGTATCGCACATTTGTCTTTCTGTCGCGATACTACTCAGTATATCCTCTTCCGCGCTTCTTTTCAACCTTGAAAAGAAAAGTTCCTGTATTTGTAAGTAAAAAAAGTTCTGTATTCCCTCATCTGATTCATATATTGAACCAGTCAGCTTCCGTATTGATCCTATTGGCAGCTGCATCCGGGAGGTTCTTTTTATGAAATGGAAACACATTTGGGCAGCTGCTCTGGCACTCTTTTTCCTGTTCATTCTCACTGCCTGCGGAAATGAGCGGATTTTCTCTGCCAGTCCGGCGGAGACCGGGGAATCTTACTCTTCCAATGACTTTTCATCCGGCAATCCCGCTACTTCTGAAAAAGCTTTAAAGCTCCAGGCAGATTTCGACTCATTCTGCTCTGACCTCTTTCACACCGAGATGGAGTCTTCCAGCACTCTGGATCTCCACTACACGCTGCTCCACCCGGAAAATTACGGAATTGATGCGGGGGATGCCTCCCTTGGCACTTACCGCCTGTCCGAGCTCATCACAAATCACCATGACCTCCATGATCTCCGAAAAAAACTCAACGACTTTGATCCTGGCTCCTTATCAGCAGACCAGCAGATCCTTTACGATTCCCTTTCCGCGATGACTGATACTTCTCTGATGGCGGAAGGTCTCGAGCTCTACGAACAGCCGCTTGCCCCCACCATCGGGATCCAGGCGCAGCTCCCGATCCTGCTGTCGGAGTATTCTTTCCATTCTCTCCAGGATGTCGAAGACTATCTCTCTCTGCTTTCCCAGCTCGACTCCTATTACGGTGATATTCTTTTCTTTGAGCAGCAAAAATCTGATGCCGGACTCGGTCTGTCCGACGCTTCGATCGACCGGATCATCGAATCCTGTGAAAGTTATCTCATTGACCCGGAAGACAATTTCCTGACGGAGACCTTTGAAAGCCGCCTGAAATTTCTGGAACATGAGATCACTCTGACAGAACAGCAGAAAACTGACTTTCGTTCCCGTCATCTTGACATGATCAAAAACGCGTTTTTGCCCGCTTATCGCCATCTGATCGACGGGCTTTCAAGCTTAAAAGGGCGCGGGATCAACGAAAGCGGTCTCGCCGGATTCCGGGACGGAAAGCAGTACTATGAATATCTTGTAAGATCAGGTCCCGGTCTCTCCTATCGTACGATCGAAGAGTTGAAAACTGCGCTGTCTTACCGGATGCAGAAAGATCTGGAGACGATCTCCTCTTTTTCCAAAGCTGCCGCTTCCGATCTCACTTTTTCCTGTACACAGCCTGACCAGATCCTTACAGATCTTCAGGATCAGATGAATTCTGACTTTCCGGCGCTGTCTGATGCTGCCAGGCAGTACGAGATCCGCTATGTCCCGGCCCAGCTGGAAGCGGCGTTGAGTCCTGCATTTTATCTCACCGCACCGCTCGATGATCCCGCTCAGAATGTGATCTATATCAATAACGGCAGTACCGGCGCAGAGGATGAACTTTATCCCACGCTCGCCCATGAAGGTTTCCCCGGACATCTCTACCAGACAGTCTATTTCCGGGAACATGCGAAACATCCACTGTCCGCCCTGCTGACCTGTTCCGGCGCAGCGGAAGGCTGGGCGACTTACGTGGAAAATCTGGCCTGGTCCTATGATAATGGTGTTTCCACAGAAACCAGCGCCTATCATGCCGCCATGCGGTCCTTTTCGCTCTGTTTTCACTCCCTTTTGGACATCGGGATCAACTACGACGGCTGGTCCAAAGATCAGGCCGCCGCGTTTATCCGCACCTGTTTTGACGCAGACGATGATCTGGTAGAAGAGCTCTGGCAGACAATGATTGACAGTCCCACGAACTATCTCGAATACGCTGGGGGATACGTGGAGATCATGGAAATGCGGGAAGAGGCGGAAAAAGCACTCGGGAACCGGTTCTCCGCAAAAGAATTTCACAGATTTCTTCTCGATCTCGGACCCATGCCGTTTTCTGTCATCAGGAAATATTTCAGACTATGGCTTGAGAAGAATGCATGAAAAAACGGCTGTCCGGAGAATCCTTTTATCATTCTCCGGAGCAGCCGTCTCACTTTTCCTTATATATTTTTCCTAGCCGACGCTGTCAGATGCCACGATATTGACACCGCAGCCGCAGATGTTCTCAACGATCACATCATATCTCTTCACCGGTGCTTTCACATCCACTGCTTTTAACACTTTCATACAGTCCGCAAGCAGCTCCTTCGGAACCGGTTTTTCGGAGCGTACCGGAAGAAGCGGCTGATCTGCGCCCTCTAATTTCACAGTGCTTGTGAGAATCCTTACCGGATGTGCAAATTCCTGCTTCCCGTACTCCTCTCCACGCTTACATGTATATCCAGTGATCGAATCCACCCGGTCGCCTTCGCCTGTTACAGTGATATGACATCCCATCGGGCAGACAGTACAGATAATCTCTTTCTCCATCTTGTCTCCATCCTTCCTATTTCACTACTTCTACCGTTACGTCATCTCCGGTGATTTCAGCTGTTTTTACTTCTACATGGCACATCTCACCAGGATTTACACGCTTCGCCTTCTTCTCAGAGAGTACCTTATCTCCGCTCTTTACACGGATCACAACATCCAGTTCCGGATGAAGGACACGGAAGAACAGACGGACAGTCTCATTTTCTTCACCGATCTTTACACGCTGCGGGCAGAGATAGCGGACATTTTCACCTGTCACAGACGGAACCTCGCGGTTTGCCTCCGGGAGTTTGTGCATCGCATAACGGGCTGCAGATGCACCTGCATTCATACTCTCAACGGTTACATTGTCAACAAGATCGTTTACATGAACAACATTTCCACATGCAAATACGTTATCCCAGGATGTCTGCATATACTGGTTTACTTCCGGTCCATTTGTGATACGGGAGATCTTCACATCAGCACCGCGGCTCAGTTCATTCTCCGGGATCAGACCAACTGACAGAAGCAGCGTGTCACACGGAATAAACTCTTCTGTTTCCGGGATCGGTTTTTTATCCTTATCAACCTGTGCGATATAAACTTCCTCTACTCTCTCGTTTCCGACAATTCTTGTCACCGTATGAGAAAGTTTTAACGGAATTCCAAAATCATCCAGGCACTGAACTTTATTTCTCGTCAAACCTGCAAGGAAGTCCATCAGCTCCACAACAGCGATGACATGGGCACCTTCCAGTGTCATTCTTCTCGCCATGATCATTCCGATATCACCGGAACCGAGGATCACGATATTCTTTCCAACTACAGCGTTCTGGCGGTTAACAAGACGCTGTGCAGCACCTGCTGTGTAAACGCCTGCCGGTCTTGTTCCCGGGATCATGATGCCCGCACGTGTTCTCTCACGGCATCCCATCGCAAGAACGATGCTTCCGGCTTTTACCTTTGTCATTCCGTATTCGGAGTTTACACAGATCACTGCGCTCTCTTCCGGAATAACCTCCAGCACCATGGAATTTAATAATACTTCCGCGCCAAGTGCCAGCGCCTCTTCTTTGAAATGTCCCGCATACTCCGGACCTGTCAGCTCTTTATGGAAATAAGTAAGTCCGAATCCCGGATGGATACACTGCTGTAAGATGCCACCCAGTTTTTCATCTCTTTCGATGATCAGGACTTTCTCCGCTCCTTCTTTTTTTGCTGCCACAGCGGCAGATAAGCCTGCCGGGCCTCCTCCTACAATTACCACATCAGTCTGAATCTCGTACATAGTATCCTCCCCTATCTCGTTTTCCCGGCAACCATATAGGAACCCGCATTGTTTTTATTGACTTCTTCCACCGGAATACCCAGTTCTCTTGCTAAGATCTCGATGACCTTTGGTCCGCAGAAACCGCCCTGACAACGACCCATTCCTGCTCTTACACGGCGTTTTACCGCATCTACGCTTCTTGCACCCAGCGGTCTGTGGATCGCATCCAGGATTTCTCCTTCTGTGATCGTCTCACAGCGGCAGATGACTCTTCCATACGCCGGATTTTCCTTTACGATCTCATCCTGTTCTTCACGGCTCAGTTCATGGAAACGGACGATTCCTTTTCTCGTTGAGATGAAGTTCTCCTTAAATACCATCGGTGCGCCCATCTCTCTCATAACATCCGCAACATATACACCCATCGCTACGGAGAGTGTAAGACCTGTGGAGCGAACGCCTGACAGGTTGATATAACCCTTTAAGTCGTCATATGTATCAACATGAAGTCCTTCCGGATTTCTGTTCGGGCGCAAACCGCTGTACTGGGTGATGCTGTCGCGGACATTGACGTTCGGGATCAGGTTCTTTACATCCTTTAAGATGCTGTCGAGACCTTCTTTTGTCACGGACTTATCCGTCTTATTATCAAGATCCTCAGCAGTCGGTCCCACTAACATATTTCCGTGAATGGTCGGACACATTAATTTTCCTTTTGTGATCTTGGTCGGGATCGGAAGTACGATCTCATTTACCTTACAGCTTGTGTTCTTATCAAGAATATAAAACTGGCCTCTTCTTGCAACGACTTTGTAATCAGCCTTTCCTACCATTGCAGCGATCTCATCGCAGTAGAGAGCCGCTGCGTTGATGACATATTTTGTCTCGATCGTCTCACCTGTCGTTACAACCTCACTTACAGCTCCATCTTTTACCTTGATATCGGTCACTTTTGTATTTAAAAGGAAATGAACACCATTTGCATTTGCATTTTCTGCCAGAGCCTGCACAAGGATAAACGGATCGATGATACTCTCTCTCGGAATATAGAGTCCGCCTTTGACCTCCGGATTCAGGTTCGGCTCCATCTCAAGAAGTTCTTCCGCTGTCTTATACTGAACATCGTAAACACGGTTCATAAATGCTTTGTGCTTGATCTCCGGGAGTTTTTCGTACTGTTCTTCCGTGATCGCCGGAAGGATCGCTCCGACTCTCTTAAACGGGATATCAAGATCCCTGGTGAGCTGATCATACATCGGGTTTGCCGCTACAACAAGCTGGGATTCCAGTGTTCCCGGTGACGCATCGTATCCGGTATGGATGATCGCGCTGTTGGACTTTGATGCATCGCCGCCAACATCTTCATTTTTCTCTACTACGGTTACATCCAGCTGATATCTGGATAACTCGCGGGCGATCGCACATCCGACTGCACCTGCACCAATAATTACCACATCTGTTTTCATATTTCCTCTCCTTCACCTTTATTCAATCAAATTCTCCGGTCAGTTCCGGTCCATCTGTCTCTTCTTCCTCGACCCATTCCTTCGCTCTGGCGACTGCCCGATGCCACATCCGCATCTTTTTCTCCCGCTCTTTTTCACTCATTTTCGGATAATAACGTTTTTTGAGCTTCCAGTTCGCCTCGATCTCATCAAGGTCTTTAAATAATCCAGATCCATACGCTGCCATATAGGCAACTCCCAGTGCAGTTGTCTCGGAGATTTCCGGCACATCCACCGGAATTCCAAGAATATCCGCCTGAAACTGCATCAGAAATTCATTTGCTGTAATTCCGCCGTCCACACGCATCGCACGGATCCTGATGCCGGAATCCATCTCCATCAGATCAAGAATATCTCTTACCTGATAAGCGATGCTCTCCAGGGCAGCCCGGACCACATGAGCCCGCTCAGTTCCTGGTGTGATCCCGATCAGCATTCCTCTCGCGTATGGATCCCAGTACGGCGCTGCAAGTCCGGTGAGCGCCGGTACAAAACAGACACCGGCTGTATCCGGAACCGATTCCGCCAGATCCCCTGTCTCCTTTGCGCTTGAGATCAGGTGCATTTTATCTTTCATCCATGTGATAACAGAACCCGCAACGTAGATACCACCGTCCAGAGCGAATACCATGTCTTTTCCGTGCATCTTCCATCCGACGCAGGTCAGCAGCCCGGTGTTTGAATAGACCGGAATCTTTCCTGTATTCATCAGCATAAAACAGCCGGTTCCGTATGTGGTCTTTACCATTCCCTCACTCAGGCAGGCCTGTCCGAACAGCGCCGCCTGCTGATCCACCATGTTTCCGGAGATCAGGATCTTTCCTTCTTTTCCATCACAGCCACGGAGAGTGGCATATCCATATTTTTCCGTACTGTTCCGGATCTCCGGGAGAATGCTCTTCGGGATTTCCAGAAGTTCTAAAAGTTCATGATCCCATTCGTTCGTATGGATATTGAAGAGTGCGGTCCTCGATGCTGTTGAATAATCAGTTGCGAAGACTTTCCTGTCCGTCAGATTCCAGATAAACCAGGAATCTGTCGGCCCCGCCATCAGTCTTCCTTCCATCGCCGCTTCCTTCGCGCCTTCCACATTGTCAAGGATCCATTTAATCTTTGTCGCTCCAAAATATGCATCCGCGTGAAGTCCTGTCTTTTGGCGGATCATAAACCGGATCTCCTCCTCCAGTTCCTCGATCCATGTCGCAGTCCTGCGGTCCTGCCAGACAATTGCTGGATAAAGCGGCTCCCCCGTCACTTTATCCCACACAACTATGGTCTCTCCCTGATTGTCGATTCCCATGCACTCCACCTGTTCTGCGGTCGCATGGGCCTTTTCCATCACTTCTTCTGCCGCTTCTTTTATCTGCTTCAGGATCTCTTTTGGATCATGCTCCACCCATCCTGGTTGCGGATAATACTGCTTATGTTCCTTATGTGACGAAGCAGCCAGATTCCAGTTATCATCCAGCAGGAGTACCGTTGTTCCAGTCGTACCCTGATCAACTCCCATAAAGTATTTCCTGCTCAACGGTTTCCCTCACTTCCTTCCTGTCATTCAGAATCATTTTCTGTTTTTTATTGTGTTTACTATAGCACACAGATTTGTAGAATTATATTCATGATTTTTATAAAAATTGTTCTTGCTTTTGTGTTATTTTGCACATAAAATTTGCGGTTATATTGCAATCGCACATAACCGCAAATTCATTGTTTTATACCAGATATACCTTCATTCCTTTTGACCGGAGTCTTCCGATCAGGTTTTTGTCCGTCTGGCGGTCTGTCACAAGAACATCGATCTGATCCAAGCCACACACCTGATTCATGGCAGTCACGCCAAATTTGCTGTGATCCGCAAGTGCAATGACCTTCTGGGTCCGGTTGACCCCAATGCGCCTGAAAGGTGTCTCCTCTACATGGTAATCTGTGATTCCAAACTTTTCCGTCAAACCTCCGACTCCAAGAAAAATTTTGTCAGTCTGGAAATAGCGCATATTTTCGTCTGCAATGTTTCCGGAGACTGAAAGTTCATTTCTCCGCACCTCGCCGCCAACCATGATCACGCGGATATTTTCATCTGCGGAGAGATCCAGCGCAATGGGAATCGAATTTGTGATTACTGTAAGCCGTCTCTTTTTTCCCACAAGGGCACGCGCCAATTCTCTCGTTGTCGTTCCAAGGTCGATGGCGATCACCTCACCGTCCTCCACAAGATCCACAGCTCTCTGTCCGATTGCCTTCTTTTCCTCGTAGTGTTCCAGCTGGCGTTTCTCAATCTTCGGCTCCACACCTCTCTTTTTTCTTAAGATCGCACCGCCATATACACGGTCGACGAGACCGCGTCTTTCCAGATACTCCAGATCCCGGCGAATTGTCTCCATGGACACTCCATACTGTTCCACTAACTCATTTGCCTTTACCATTCCCTCCCTGTTCAGGGCTGCGATAATCTTTTCCCTTCTGTCATACAGCACGTTATTTTCCCCCTTTTTCCTCCTGCTGCCATTTCTGGTACTGTCCCGGGCAAAAACCTGTCATGCGACGGAACACACTTCCAAAATGTGACTGGTCATAGAACTGCATTCGATAGGTAAGGTCTGTGAGAGAAAGCGCCGGATCCTCCGCAATCGTCTGGATCGCGTTCTGAAGGCAGATCTGAAGATTCAGTTGTTTCGGAGTGATTCCTACATTGCTCACAACCGCTTTCTGGATCGTTCTGGCACAGAATCCATACTCCTGCTCCAGTTCTCTCATACGCGTGATCTGTCTGTGCTTCATCAGATAATTTACCACGCAGCGGGCCAGCTCCTTATCCGTTTCCCGGATGTTATTTTTCTTGCGCACACACTCCTGGAGGAACTTTAAAATCGCCACATGATGTTCCTCAACACTGTCTACAGAATTCACTTCTTCAATAAATGGAGTCGCCCAGGGAAATACATCCTTCAGAGGAAGACCTTCCGCCGGGATATCCGAAGCAGAGATTCCCGTCACTTTTGAAAAACTTCCCGGTGAAAACTGAACCTGCGTGCTCTCTTTGATTCCATACTGTGACAAAATTTTCTTCTCCGGAAGCACACCGTACAGATACGCCTGTGCTTCTTTTTCCTGAACTGAAAATGTGATTCCCACCTGACCAACGCCCGGGATACATTTTAACCCATCCGCCCCCTCATTCATACCGTACCGGAGAATGCGGACATTCTCATTTTCAATCTGAAGGAACGTGTCTGTGCGTTTTCGTGTGATATCCCAAAATGGCTGTTTTGTAAAAAAAGAACCTGTATATTCATCTATTTCAGTTCTTACCATAGACACATTCCTCTCTTTCTTTCAGACTTTACGCGCTTTTTTCCATTTATTTATTAATTTATCACAAAGTTTATTGCGTTGTATATTAGCGTAATACACAAAATCACACCTTTGTTTTTTACTCTTTTTACGAATTTATTGCGTTTTTTCTGTAATCGCACAAAACACCACCTGTGTTTGCGCACATTTTTTATTGCCCCTGTTTTTCCTTTCTGCTATAATTTTTTTATCAAAAATAGACAGGAGATGTTTGCCCATGAAAACAAATGAAAAATTTCTCTCTTTTTATTATCGCAACATGAAAGAGGTTCCGGATATCCACCTGAATCTCGCAAAGACCGCCCTGCTGATCGTCGATATGCAGAAACACTTTATTTCCATGGACGGCTACGATGCCGAGCAGTGCCGGAAATCCGGAGAATGGGATGAATGGGAATGGTTCTATGATCATATACAAGACGTTGTAATACCGAACAACAAACGGCTCCTGGACTGTTGCCGTAAGAATGGAGTCGAGGTAACTTATGGACGGATTGCAAGCCTTAAAAAGAACGGTTCTGACCGCTCCCGCGTCCAGAGTACCGTTGGCTGGAACGATATCTATGTATATGTAGATGATGAGGGCGCACAGATGGTGGATGAACTCACACCATTGAAGGATGAAATCGTCGTGAATAAGACCACCGACAGCGTCAGCCTTGGAACAAACTATACACAAATTCTTCACAACATGGGAGTCGACACCGTGATCGTAACAGGCGTTGTGACTGACCAGTGCGTTGCATCTACGATCCGTGTCCTCGCAGATCAGGGATTCCGTGTGATCTGTCCGGAAGACTCCTGTGCCGCAGCGACACAGGAACTTCACGAGGCGGAACTTAAGATCATGAACGTCATCTACTGTACGGTTATGAGCACCGACGAGACGGTCAAGCTGATCGAAGAGGCTGCGGCGCAGAAATAATGTGGCATTATAACAGCAGACTATACTGTCTGCTATGCTCTCACGCAAATGAATTATCGTATGCTGTCAGAGATATTAAAAGTGCAGAAATAAAACACCGGCAAGTGAAGAGCAATTCCTCACCTGCCAGTATTTTTATTCTGGCTTTTTAAGCCCTGTATTCACTTTGATCTTCCACTCTACTTCGTCAGCTTCTCATCGATAAAGCACAGACCGTCGATTGCCATGGTTCCGGATGCTGTAAGCGCTCCTCCACCACCGTCAACACGGCTTGTTCCGCCTGGGAACAAAGTGCCGTCAATGTTTCGGATACCGTTCGGCATAACGAGAAGTTCACCAAAATCAGTTGTATTCTTTATGATATGCCCTTTTGCCGCAAGAAGCCTGATCGTATCCGGTGAGAAACCTTCCTCAAGTTCCAGACCCTGATTCAATGTCAGACAGCACATATGCGGATGTTTTACCGCGGAATCCATCATCATGCCGTAATCCAGATTGTTGATGATGAGCTGCAGGGTGCTTGTGATGATACGCGGGCCACCTGCTGCACCAACGGATAATACCGGTTTTCCATCCTTCATAACGATTGTCGGAGACATACTGGACAGCGGAGTCTTTCCCGGACGGATTGCATTTGCCATTCCGTATGCAAGGCCCTGTGTGGTGCGGACACCTGCTTTGGCACTGAAGTCTGCCATCGCATTGTTCATAATAAAGCCTCTTCCCGGAATTACAACGCCGGATCCCCACCAGTTACGGATCGTCTGTGTCTGGGAGATTACATTTCCGTATTTATCCATAACTGTAAAGTTGGATGTGCATCCACGGTACTCTTTCGCCTCGATGCCGTCTGTCGGAGCATACTCTTTCGCATGGTCCATATCGATCTTTGCAGCCAGCTCTTTTGCGTACTCTTTCGAGATCAGCTTATCGACATTCACCTCAACGAAGTCTGGATCACCCATCGCTACGGAACGGTCTGCGAACATCATCTTCATGGTCTCTGCGATCACATGGGTGCTGTCAGCAGAATGGAATCCCATTCCCTTTAAGTCGAAGTTCTCCAGAATATTCAGCATCTGGATGATATGGGTTCCGCCTGATGACGGCGGTGCCATAGAGATAATGTCATATCCACGGTAATTTCCGCGAACCGGAATTCTTTCCTTTGGTTTGCAGTTTACGAGATCTTCCTTGCAGAAAAGACCTTTGTGTTTATTAATATGCTCTACCATCTCGTCTGCAACCGGTCCACTGTAAAACCAGTCAACTCCGTTCTTCGCAACCCCTTCCATCGTATCCGCAAGATCCGGATTCTTGATGATCTCACCAAACTGGCGTGGTTTTCCGTTATTCAGATAGAGTTCTTCAAATCCTTCGTACTCAACTTTATTGTGTTCTGCTTCCGGAGTATCGCTGACACGGGCATATGCGAATCCGCAGGCAAAACCATCACGGCAGAGTTTGATCGCCGGTGCTGAAACCTGTTCCCATGTCATGGTGCCATGTTTCTTCAGCAGATTGTCCATCGCGCGGTAGAAGGAAGGCACGGATACGGAGCGCCCGGAGAACTCGGTGAGATTTAAGTCCACATCGCCGTTCTCGTCTAACATCATATCCTGATACGCGTTCTTCGGCGCGATACCGCGGGCATCAACACAGTAAAATTCATCTGCTTTTTTATCATAGAATGTATGGAAGCATCCGCCGCCGATTCCACAATGATACGGCTCCACAACACCAAGAACAAGTGATACAGCAACTGCCGCATCAAATGCATTTCCTCCCTGTTTCATGATCTCAAGGCCTGCCTGTGTCGCATATGGGCTGTTTGAGCTGACAGCACCTTCCGTTCCTGACACATGCGGCTTATACATCGCGATTGCATCATCAACTGTTCTTCCAAGATAAGGTCTGTTCGGCATATCTGAATCCTCCTTTATGTCATGTCTTATAAGCTTTATGCTGTCTTCTCAGCCGGAGAAGTTGCCAATGTAACGATGATACCAACTACATAGCTGACAATGATTGTCGGATATACAACATTTAATGTACCATTCAATCCAAGTAATACCCATCCGATTGCAGTTACGATACCTGCGATCACACTTGCAAAGGAAGCTTTTGCGTTTACTCTCTTCCAGAACAGTCCTACTACTACAGAATAGCTGAACGGAGAGGTTACGCAGTATGTAAGTGTCAAGAACATATTTGTCATCTGTGCGGACGGAATGAAGAAACCAACTAACAGAGAAACATATGCAACCGCAATCGTTCCGAAGCGGGAAACTTTAAGGATCTTGTGGTCATCCGCGTTCTTGTTGATCTGTTTCTTGTAGATATTCGTGAGGATGGTACCCGTTGCCATCATCATCGTAGCCATTGTCGCTGCAATGATCATGGTACACACTGCGAAGATGATACCTGCCATAACCGGTGTGTTCATGTCACGGATTGCCCATGCGAATGCGGTAGCACCATCACCGAGGTCCGGATTAGACGCACGTGCCATCATACCTACGATTGCTGTTAAGATACAGATCGGAGCTGCAAGGATATAACCAATGATACAGCCTGCGCATGCTGTCTTATCGTCTTTTGCAGCTAACATCGGCTGAAGAGCAGACTGAAGAACTACAGAGCTTAAAAGTCCACCGATCGCCCATGCAACGATCTGCTGTGTCGGCATTGCACTTAATTTGTCATAGCCTTCCGGCAGAGATGCGATCAGCCCGGAGTATCCGCCAAAGTCACCAATGTGTGTTCCGACGAAGAAGATCAGAAGAGCATACGTTGCGATACAAACAACACGTCCGATGGCTGCGGAACCTTTCATTCCTGCGAAGCCAGTGTAGATCGCCGCGATCGTAACGCCGATAAACATTGCGAGACCGGTATTTAAGCCCGGAAGAACAATCTGGATGATGGAGGAGATCGTCTTTAACTGGATCGGGATATAGATGATACCGAAGATGATCCATACATAAGACTGAAGTCTTGCAACACCCGGCGAGAAACGAGACTCCAGATAATCCGGAAGAGCCTCTGTCTTTAAATTCTTACGAAGAGGGCTTGCTAAAAGTCCTAAGAACAGGATATAAACGCCACTGGCGATGGAATACCAGCATCCTGCAATACCCATTGTGTAGCCGTTCTGTGCGGCACCAACAACGCTCATACCTCCGATCTGCCATGCGCCTAACATTGCGCCGACCGCAAATGCACTCATTGACCGGTCACTGCCGGACCACTGGTTTGCATGTGCAATCTTCGTTCCTGCATAGATGCCAACGGCAATGATCAGAATAAAAGTCACGATCCATGTAGTAATTAACATACAATTACCCCTTTCTTTGTGTGAATTGGTTTTTATGGGCATATTTTAGTTCTTTTTGCGGTAATATGATAGGAAAAATCGGAATCGCCATGATTTTAATTTTATTTTTATTGTATTTTCTATCAATTTTCCGCTATCATCATAATCAAGTGCAATTTCAAAAAAATAAAGTGTGTAAGTTTTCACCTCAACTTACACACTTTATTTATACGTTCTTTTTAATTGAATGTTCTAAAACTTAAGCGAAATATCCCTTTTCTTCCAGCTTCACAAGCGTACGGTAAACCATTTCTGTTCTCGGTTTGATGGTTTCAAGCCAGATAAATTCCTTATCTCCGTGGGCACCGTCACCTACCGGACCAACTGCATCCATAACGGAGCAGCCTTCAAATGCCATGAAGTTGCCGTCGGATCCACCACCGGTTGTTACCCATTTCACGTCTACGCCACATTTTTCACCTTCCTGACGCATGATTTCCAACATGCTTCTGGAACGTTCTGTAGATGCCATAGGCGGACGGAATCCTACTCTTGTTACGGTAGCGGTAACTCCTTTGATGATCGGGTTGGTTCTGAGATTTTCAAACGCAGCTTCAATTTTATGGCAAGCCTCAATATTCGTAAAGCGGATATCCACTTCACACTGAGCATTCTCAGCCAGCGTATTTGCTCCCATACCACCCTTTACGATACCAACGTTTAAGCTGGTGCCATGTTCGTAATCATTTAACGGTACCAGACGGGTGATCCACTCAGCCATTTCATGGATCGCACTTGCACCATCCTGCGGATTTACGCCTGCATGGGCATAAATTCCCTTAAAATCAATGACATATCGGGCAAGACCTTTTCGGTCACTGACAATCGCACCGTTTTTTCTTGCCGGCTCAAATACCAGTCCGCATTTCGCATGTCTTGCCAGCTCGCTGATCCACGGATTGGAGTAACGGGATGAGATCTCCTCATCACAGTTTAAAGCCAGGCAAAGATGAAGCTTTGTGTTCTCTTTTACTAATTCCTTAACAACATAATACATATTTAAAAGTCCGGACTTCATGTCGTCAACACCCGGTCCATAGGCTTTCTTTTCGTCCATAGTAAACGGTCTTTTTGCAACTGTTCCCTTCGGGAAGACTGTATCCATGTGGCCGACCATTAAAATATCGATAGACTCTTCCTCCGGATAGTTTCTGACTTCCAGACAGTAACCGGCACGCTCATCGAAACGCTTTTTGGTAACTGTAAGTCCTAACTCTTCGTATTTGCGGGCCATTGCCTCTGCCACTTTGTCGACACCCTCCGGGTCAAAGCTTCCACTGTCAATGGAAACAAGCTCCTCTAACTGTTTGATGTACGCATCATAATCAAAATATTTCATATCAGTCACGATATCCTTTCAGAAAAATTGTTTGTATTTATATTATGTAAAACCGCGTGTTACATGAAGAAGATGACATCTCCCAAAATCAGACCGACAGCACCTACAAACATAGGGATCACCGTACGTTTTACAAGGTCAACAGAAAGAACCTTTCCATCTGTACATCCTGCGGTAGCAACCATACAGGAGGAAATCGGGGACATGTTTCGTCCCATTCCTGTTGCAAGCTGCATTGCCAGACACATGATGACCGGGTGAATGCCAAAGGACTCTGAAACAGTCGGTGCCAGAGCGATAAATGCATAGAACGGTGCAGCTCCGGAACCCATGATGATAGCAGAAATCATAATAATAGCAACCATAACGATCGTCATCGGAATCGGTCCAAATCCGATATTCTGTGCGCCTTCAATGATCAGATCGATCATTCCCATGCGCTTCAGGCCTTCTGCGAAAATCTCACCGGACATGATCAGTGTAATAATGTTAGCAAACTGTTTTCCCATTCCACCAAAGAAAACATCGATAATTTTAACGGACTCAAAGGCATGCTTCGGTTTTCTGATGACTTCAAGAATAATGGTAAGGCAGACACCCATCATCATAGCTGTTACGACATTCATTTTAATAGAAGTAATAACAAGCTCATTGAATAAAAGCAGGAGTACCAGCGGGAACAGCGGTAAAAGTGCATAGAACTTCGGAACGCCAGCTGCTGTTGTATCATCTTCCTGCGCAGATGCATCATTTTTATTGGCAACAAATCCATCTTTTTTATCAAAATACTTCTGTACCAGATAGTGAGTAACCGTTACAAGCGGGATAACAACTGCCATGATCGGCACCTGATACTTAATGAAGTATGTCATTGGCTCTAAACCAGCCATCTCGGCAGCCATATTAGAGGCACCGGACGCCGGACCGAGGTCAAGACAGGCAGCAGATGCAATAACCGCAGCGGCTGACAGGTGACTGACACCTAATGCGATCAGAACCGGGTAAACGGTAGCCATTAACAAAACGCTGAGTCCAGCGGCACTCGGAACAAAAATATTAAGAAGCTGTCCAACTGTGTACGTCAATGCAAGGACAATATACGGAGAACCAAGGTGTTTCAGCGGTTTCGTACAGATTTTTACCATAACATCACTCGCGCCTACATGGTTCATGAACATTGCATAGGCTCCGGCAGCCATGATGACCATTCCGGTAGCTCCCGCATCCTTTTGCAGCGTTGTACGCATCAATTCAAAAACATCAAATAACCAGAAACCTGTACTCTTCTCTACATCAGTTATGATGTTGTTGATCCCCAGAAACTGAGCACTAAGTAATAAAACAATACCGCCCCCCAAAAGAATTGCATGCGGTTTGTACTTTTTGAGTATCATGGCAGATACAAGAACCACTACAACCAATGTAATGGCGATAGATAAAAGCTGCATTTGTCTTCCTCCTGTGCAAAATGAATAATTAATATTTGTGGCTATTAAAAGACGTCTCTGTATGTTGGAATTATATACTAAATCATAATAAAAATCAATAGTTTTTTAGCAAAAAGCACAATAAATGTCCCAAAATAGCTTTTAATAATTATACGCTGACTTCAAGCTTCAATTTTCTGTGTAAAAATAAACCGTGGGATGGCAATTCTTAGATTGGACTTTTTAAAATGGCTATGATAAACTGTTACCAGTATATGTTTCGGGTTTTTATAGGGATCAAACGGTTAGGGTGAACCGTAACTATTGGCACAAGCGCTTTAAATATATAACTTGACAAAACAAGAAGCGCTGGAAGCGAAAGGACTAAAAAATGAAAATAGCGTTACTATCAACGTCGTATCTGGAATCCTTTTATAAAAAAGAGCTGAAGGAACTTGACCTCGCAGATATTATTGATGTTTATGTGTACTATACATATGAACATGTTGTGGATCTATATCGTCAGATCTCCGAACAGTACGATGGAATTCTGGCCGGAGGAACCGCCCCGATGCGGATCATTCAGAAGGCCTACCCGAAGCACAAACCAATGCGGAACATTGAATGTGGTATCAGTAATTTCTACCGCGAAATTACCAGAGTCATTTTCGAATATCAGGATTTTACACTGCAGTATGGATACTTTGATTTCTGTGATGTTATGTGCCCGGATAACGCAAAAAGTCTAATTGAAAAAATGAGGCAGGGAAAATTTGAGGAATGGTTTGAAAAGAATCAGGAGTTTATAAATCAGGTACCGCCCAATGAAATCTGGGATTCTCTGGAGACAAAACGAAATAAGCACATTGAACTCTGGAAGAGCGGAACCGTCAAATACACGCTGTCCAGACGAAGCCTGATCGTACCTGACCTTTTAAAGGCAGGTGTAAATTGCCGCTTTGTCAACTGTAATCAGGACGATATTTTAAAGAGCAGTGAGCTTCTGATGCATGACATTACGATCCAGAATCTGAAGAAAAACCGCCCTGCGGTGATCGATATCAAGCCTTATCCAAATACAAAAGAAAACAGGCAGAAAATCCGAAAATGCCTGATGTCATACAGTAAAAAATATCTCTGTGACTTTCTGCAGGAAGATCAGGATGATTTTATTCAGGTGTTTACGAATCACCACTCTGTGGAGAAGCTTACCTGTGACTTTCAGACCTGCACGTTGAAAACGTATCTCGAAGAAAAATGTGATTTTCACGTCAGTATCGGATACGGATTAGGAGAAAGTCTTCAGGATGCCATTTCCAACAGCCTGTATGCATTAAAAGAATCTATAAATACAGTGGATTATAACAGTTATCTGATCAATGTGAAGAAAAACAAGATCGGTCTGTTTGGAGATGGAAAGCTGGTAGCTTTTTCAAGTGACGTTTCACCTCAGATTTTGAATCTGGCCGAAGAAACAGGGTTATCTACTCTGACCATTCAGAAAATTTTAAAAGCTAAGGAAATATTAAGAGATACGGATTTTACGTCTCAGGATCTGGCTGATATTCTCCATATCACACTTCGAAGCGCCAATCGAATGTTGGACAACATGGTGCGTTATCATATGGCCGCCCTCTTATACCATCGTCAGAAAGGAACAAAGGGAAGACCACAGAAAGTATATCGGATAATCCATGAATAGCTGCACCCTGGCAACCTGTTGCAAAACACATTCTAACTATTCAGTACCTTCATAGTTACACGCAAAAATCTATTCCAGATCAGCTTCGCTGATGGGATTTTTGCCCTCCAGCCTATGTTTTCTTACGGTCAGCGCAGCAAGTGCGCAGACCTACTGAACAGTTACAACATATTACATAAATCACACATGACAGGAGGACTTTTCAATGAATGAGATCATGAACAACATACTGACAAGAAGAAGCATCCGGAAATTCACGGATGCACCTGTGTCCAGAGAGATTCTGGATGATCTGGTGCAGGCTGCGCTCCACGCACCAAGCGGCTGCGGAAAGCAGACCTGGAAATTTACAGTTATCACAAATAAAGCAGCGATCAGGCGGCTGGCAGACGCAATCGGGACGACCTTAGAACGCCCCGGCTACAACATGTATTGCCCAACGGCAATCATCATGCCCTCAAACCTTCGTGACAGCATCTGGGGAAAAGAGGATGACGCCTGCGCCCTTGAAAATATTTTTCTGGCTGCCCACTCCTACGGTGTCGGTTCCGTATGGATCAACCAGCTCCAGAATATCTGCGACACTCCGGCGATCCGTGACATCTTAAATGATTTTGGTATTCCGGCCGATCATGTAGTCTATGGGATGGCTGCTTTAGGCTATCCGGATCCGGATACTGAGATCCAGCCGAAAGAGCGGATTGGAAAAGTTGCCTATATTGAATAATCAAAAGCTTTCCGGCGCTGCTGTTTACCGCGGTGCCAGTCTTTATACACATACAGTTACAGACACATAAATACCTGGTCAGAGTGAAGCGATCCATCTCTGCCAGGTATTTTTATCCGGATCTTTGTGCTGATCTACTCTACGTATCCCGCATTCCAGAAGTAGAGTCCGCTGTAATTATTTAAGCCTTTTACATGATCATTCCATGCATAATTCGCAATATAATGTCCAAAATTGATAACTGCCAGATAATCCCAGGAATACTCCTGAACTTTCTCCCAAGCCGCCTTCGCGTCATCCATGCTTGTGGAGGTATTCATGTCATTTAAAAGACTCTGCAGGGTTTCATCATCGTTCCAGCCTGCGTAATTCGGTCCAAAGTAAAGCTTTAAGGACGGAATCGGTACCTGTGAAAATGTGCAGATATACATGTCATAGGCAGTCGGGTCTGTGCTCTGTGCCTGAAGTGTCGGCCAGTCGACGATATTTAATTCTACCGGAATGCCGACCTCCTCAAGTTCTGCCTGCATTGCGACTGCCATGTAATCCATCTTATTTAAAGTAGCCGCTGTCAGCTTCAGCGGAGTTCCGTCATATCCGTTTTCCTTCAGAATCTCCTTTGCCTTTTCAGGATCATGGACGTTGTATTCCTCTGAACCGGCATCTGTATACCAGAATGGCTGTGCCTCATCCATATAACAGGAGCCGGTCACATAACCGTTTGTTCCGTATGTAGCTGCCATGACCTCCTCATAGTCAAGGGCATAGCTGACCGCCTGACGGAACCATTTGTTCGCGCACAGGCCTTCTTTGTGGTTGATGATCGGTGCAATGGTTCCCTGCTGTGTGGAATAAACGGTGACACCGTCAAGGCCGGAGATCCGCTCCACATCGTCCGACGGAAGGTTATAAATAACATCGTACTGACCGGATTCCAGTCCCGCATTTCTCGTATTGGATTCCGGCACGATCCAGAAAATGATCGTTTTCGACGGTGCCGACTTATAACCGGACCAGCCATCCATCGGTTCTCCTTCCGTTCCGTACGGTACATAATCATCAAAGCGCTCCAGCTTTACATACTGATCCTGCGGCCATTCCACGAATTTATATGGATCTGTTCCGATGTATTCTGTCATAAAGCCGTTGCTGTCTTCCTTCTCACACGCCTCAGCAGTCGTGATCGAGGCCGGCTGCGCCGCACCCGCGATCACGCACGGAAAGAGCAGGATCGGCTTATCTGCCGCAATCTTTACGGTGTAATCATCTACCTTTTCAAATCTCGCGTCACCAACCATCGCTGAAGCCGTGCTGAACGCATTGATCCAACGGTTCATGGATGCCACAACATCGTCCGCGGTCATTTCACTGCCATCGTGGAACTTCACGCCTTTTCTCAAGGCAAATGTGATCGTTTTCGCGTCCTCACTGACCTCATAGGATTCACAAAGCTCCGGAACCGCTTCGCCGTTGGCATTCAAAGTGACCAGCTTTTCCCAGCATGTCCCATCCATCATCTGGCGGGCGATCAGGCTCGAATTCTTATGGAGATCCAGCGACGGGGCCTGCTGCGCGACCGCGATATTCAGTGTGTCTTTATATACCGCACCTGGATCTGCGACTGACACGACAGCACTGTCACCACCCGTTTCCGCTGCCCCTGTACCGGAAATATCCGCAGCTGCTGAAGTTTTTTCTGTGTTTCCGCCATCTGCTGAAGTTTTTGCTCCGCTGCAGGCAGTGAGTGCCATGGTCGCCGCCATGGCGGCCGCGATATATTTCAATGTTTTTCGTCTCATACGCTCGTCCTCCTGATACTCATTTTTAATGTCCTGTTTTTCTGTATTTTCGTACCCATACCTGCCGCGTAATGATCGATTTTTATTACCCCCGGATCAGAAAAGGAGGAGTTCCTGTCTTTGCTCAGGTACTCCTCCTTGAATCCCATTTCTGTTAAGAAAATATATTTCCTAGATCATGTTTGTCATTCTTTTATTCCTGCATTCCAATAGAACAGGCCACTGAACTCATTTAATCCTTCTACCTTATTATTCCATGCATAATGTGCAATATAATGTCCTGCATTAATGAGCGGCAGATAATCCCATGAGTATGCCTGCAGATCATCCCATGCGCTCTTCGCATCATCGAGGGATGTCGCTGTGTTCATCGCTGCAAACTTTTCTGCAAGTGTCGCATCATCTGACCAGCCCGGATATGTCGGTCCAAAATAAAGTTTTAAGGACGGAACCGGAACCTGTGCAAAGGAAGTGATATAAAGATCAAATTTATCCGGATCTTTTCTGTAGTCCGTAAGCGTTGCCCAGTCTACGATCGTAAGTTCTGTAGGAATTCCGACCGCCTCTAATTCCTGTTCCATGGCAACCGCCATATAATTCATATTATTTGTCGTGCTGACAAGGATCTTGAAAGTCTCTCCATTATATCCATTTTCTTCCAGGATCTTCTTCGCTTTATCAGGATCTTTCTGGTTATAATTTTCGGAACCCGCATCTGTGTTCCAGAATGCCTGCGCTTCATCCATATAGCAGGAACCAAGATCATAACCGCCTTCTCCATAAACCGCTGTCAGGATTTCGTCCATATCCAGGCAGGTATTAACCGCCTGGCGGAAATACTGATTGGAAGCAATTCCCTGTTTATGGTTAAATACAAGTGCCACAGTACCAGCCTGATAAGAATTGACATGAAGATCCGGATTTGATGTCAGTCTTTCTACATCATCATTCGGAACATTGTCGATGATATCGTACTGCCCTGTTTCCAGGCCTGCTTCTCTTGTCGTTGCCTCCGGTACATAGTTAAAGATCAGTGTCTTTGTTGGAGCTGCCTTATATCCGGCCCATCCATCCATTGCCTCTCCTTCTGTGCCGTATGCTGTATAATCATCAAACTTATCCAGACGTATATACTGATCCTGTACCCATTCGGTGAATTTATATGGTCCGGTTCCGATATATTCTTCCAGGAACCCGTTGCTGTCCTCTTTTTCACAGGCCGCTGCTGTTGTGATCGCCGCCGGCTGTGCAGCACCTGCGATCATCTGCGGAAGAAGAATGATCGAATGATCCGCTGCGATCTTTACTGTATAATCGTCAACTTTTTCAAATCGGGCATCCCCAACTGTGCTTTTTGCCGAACTAAATCCATCGATCCAACGGTTCATGGAAGCTACAACATCATCTGCCGTCATTTCACTTCCATCATGGAATTTCACACCTTTTCTCAGATGGAATGTGATCGTTGTGGCATCATCACTGACATCATACGATTCACAAAGTTCCGGAACTGCCTCTGCTTTTGAGTTCTGTGTGACAAGTTTTTCAAAAACAGTTCCATCCATGATCTGTCTTGCAATTAAACTGGAATTTTTATGCAGATCAAGTGACGGTGCCTGCTGGACAACCGCAATA
>ENA-ORTB01001403-ORTB01001403.1-human-gut-metagenome-genome-assembly--contig:-NODE-1403-length-26969-cov-12.887754_pt1 | contig 26969 bp, 18 predicted proteins | sample MGYA00241905_ERZ509174 | MGnify/ENA primary metagenome ERZ509174 (study PRJEB26280, sample SAMEA2338851) | human gut metagenome | biome: human gut; feature: human-associated habitat; material: faeces... | reverse complement strand
TTTATTGCTTATTATCCGCACCCAAAAAGTTGCATTTATAAGTTGAACTCAAGATATATATCCAATCTTCACTACCGCCGACGATTACTATTAAATCATTTGGGCTGAAAGAAACGACGATTTCAGATAAGAGATTTATTAAAAGAGAAATCGTCGAAAGACAACCGGGATGGAGCAGGAAAAGACAGTATGACATCTATAATGCTTACAGATATAGAGGCTCGTATCCAAATCATTTGATTGTTCCAACCGGATGTACAGCAAATTATTCTGATTGGGAAGTTGATTTAATTGAAGAAGTTGATTTTTAGCTTTTTAACATCAATAATTATGTGTACAAATTCCAACACTCAACCATCGAATGGACAGCAACTGTCACCCGATGCATTTATTGAGAACTCCCAAAACGATACTCAAAAGATGAATACATTTACAGCTTATGAAAAAGCAATTGAAGGCTATCAGTTTCAGGTAGGCCGCTACAACATCTGGATGAACTATTATGCCATCTTCGTCGGCGCTTTATTCGTCGCTCTTTACTCGATCTGGCCGAAAAGCGAAATCGAAACGCTATGTTGCGCATGCAAACCGGTTTGCGGCAAAGCTCCTGCGGCAGTTGCAGAATCGCAGGAGTGGTTCTTGCCCCTGATTATATCCGTTCTCGGTTGGATCGCCTCCCTTTGTTGGTACGGAGCCTTGCTCGGGTACCGTAAGTGGAACGAGCACTGGATTAAAGTGGTACAGGGTATAGAAATGGTACTTAATAAAGATGTATATCCTAATGTTTACACTGCCCAACCGGAACGTCCTCAGAAAGAGAGTTTGTGGAAACGTATTAAGAATATTTTTCGATGCAATAAATCAAAATGTTATGCGCCAGGCTTTGTCTCTACTCAGAAAATTACCGGAATTTTTATTTTTTTCGCAGCATTGGCTTGGGGCGGTTTGATAACCTACATTTTATATCAATGGTGCTGCGGATGGAACCTTTGGAGCATTATCCTTAGTGTCCTGTGTGGCTTTCTTACTGTTGTATTGCTGTGTCGTTTACATTGGGGAAAATCAAGATTTTATTCGTCAACTATTATTGATAGATAGCTACCGGCGATGAATCGTTGAAAAGAAACTATATTTACTTACGAATCATTGCAAGCTACGAATATTATTTTAGTGGAACAATCCCATTTGACGTAAAAAACGGAGGCTCATCGGCCTCCGTTTTGTTTAAAATCCAATATTCAATAAACAAAAATTTTCAACTTTACAAAAAAATGCGGACAAAATGCGGACATATCAGCCAAAATAAAAACCTCAAATGATTGTTTATAAGTCATTTGAGGTTTTTTGAATAGTACCCGGAGCCGCATTTGAATATAGTAAATTACATTAAATCGGAATAATTGAATATATGTGCAAATTTCATCATATTTCACTTATTTTCAGTATTATATATTCACTTATATGTTTTAATCACTGAAAGGGCATTGAAGATTTTTCAGCATGTGTAGGGAAAATGTGGGGAAAGATTCCTATCTTTGTCACAAGCCCCTAGATCTTGCTGAACCATGAAAGTAACCCTCATTCTCAAAAAGAGCGTCACCCGTTACGACACGGAGTCCCAGGCGACCATCTACGCGCGTCTGCGCGACGGCCGGCAACTCGATCTGGTCGCTCCGACCCGTCTTACAATCAATCCGAATCTTTGGGATGACAAGGCCGAGCAGGTCAAGAGCAAGGTCATCTGCGACGAGGCCATGCGCACCCGCTACAACAACGAAGCCCGCAGGCTCAAGACTTACATCGAGAGAGCCTATCAGAACCGCCCAGAAGAGACGGTATCGAAAGGTTGGCTGAAGGAGGCGCTGGACCAATATTACAATCCGCAGAAGTACAACCTGGAGCAAGTATCCACCATCAAACCGACCTTGACCGCGCTGTTCGACGAGTTTCTCGAAAAGCACCGGCTTTCGGAGGTTCGCAAAAAGAACTATCGCGTCATCAAGCGGGCTTTGCAGCGTTATGAACTCTACATCCGGGCTACCCAGATGGGGAAGGAGGACTTCACGCTGGATGTGGACCGGGTAACGGCCGACACCCTGCGGGACATCTGGAGTTTTCTGGAGAACGAATACCGCTACTGCGCCATCTATCCAGAGATATACGAGGCCATTCCCGAAGCCCGCACGCCGCAACCTCGAGGTAAGAACACGCTGTTGGACTGCTTCTCGCGCATCCGAACCTTCTTCTATTGGTGCAACACCCATAAAAAGAGCCGGAACCGGCCGTTCGACGATTTTCCGCTGGAGGAGTGCACCTACGGGACGCCGTATTACATCACCATCGAGGAGCTGCACCGAATCTACGCCACCAATCTAAAGCGCCATCCCCAGTTGGCCATCCAGCGGGATATCTTCGTCTTTCAATGTCTGATCGGCTGCCGGGTGGGCGACCTGCTAAAGATGACGAAATCGAATCTCATCGGCGGCGCCATCGAATACATTCCGCGCAAGACCAAGGAGGGACGTCCGCTGACGGTGCGGGTGCCGCTCAACACCATGGCCACGGAGATTCTTGCCCGGTATGAAGCCTGTGACGGCGACAAGCTGCTACCGTTCATCTCCGAACAAAAATACAACCTGGCCATCAAGCGGATCTTCAAGGCGGCCGGGTTAAAGCGATTGGTTACGGTCATCAACCCGACGACCCGCGAGGAGGAGAAGCGGGTATTGTATGAGATTGCCTCGTCGCACCTGGCGCGGCGGACCTTTGTCGGCAATCTCTACCGGAAAGTCAAGGATCCCAATCTGGTCGGTGCACTGAGCGGACACAAAGAAGGTAGCAAGGCCTTTGCCCGCTACCGCACCATCGACGATGAAATGAAAAAAGAATTAGTAAATTTGTTGTCATAATTGAACGCAGCGCGTTCACTATTCAATAGCGAGAACTATGAACGAACCGGCAATCTTCAAGTTGGACGAACAATTTGTCTCCGACATCCGAAACATCATCATCACCGCACGAACGACTGCCATACGAAGTGTCGATTTCGAGCGTGTAAAAATGTACTGGAAACTGGGAGAACGCATCTTTATCGAAGAACAAAAAGGCCAAGACCGAGCAGAATACGGAGCATACCTTCTTCAAAACGTTGCATTGGAAATTGAAAAAGAGTTCGGTAGTGGTTTTTCCGTGCGCCAGTTAGAACGGGCAAGGCGGTTCTACCGCACTTATCCAATTGCGACCGCACTGCGGACGCAATTGAATTGGTATCAATACCGTCTTCTGATTCAAATAAACGACAACGACAAACGGGAGTATTATGAACTGGAAACCGCCAATAATAATTGGACCGGACGCGAACTGGAACGGCAGATCAATTCCGGGCTTTATGAGCGGTTGCTGTTGAGCAACGACAAAAAATCGGTATTGGAGGTAGCTCGTAAAGAACGCCAACCCGAATCTCCGACCGAGATCATCAAAGATCCCATGGTACTGGAATTTCTCGGATTAAAACCCGACGCAGCCTATTACGAAAAAGACCTGGAACGCGCCCTGATCACCAATCTGCAGGCTTTTTTGCTGGAATTGGGGAACGGGTTCTCATTCGTTGCCCGCCAAAAGAGGATACTGCTCGAAGATGATGAATTCTTCGCAGATCTGGTATTTTACAACCGGCTGCTCCGCTGCTTCGTCATCATTGAATTGAAGACCCATAAGATCACACACGAAGACATCGGTCAGTTGCAAATGTATGTAAACTATTACGATCGGAACGAGAAGGCGCCCGATGAGAACCCGACGATCGGAATCCTGCTGTGCGCCGACAAAAACGATCTGCTGGTAAAATATACGCTGCCGGAAAACAATAGTACAATTCTGGCAAGCAAATACCAGCTCTATCTGCCCACCGAAAAGCAACTTGCCGAGCAATTGAGAATCGAATTACAGGAATTTGATCAATAAAGCCATGGGCCAGGTGGAATACGAAGCCTTCAAGGCAAAGTTGCGGGAGTGGATGGAGGCCCATCCCGAAGAATATGCCGCATTCGAAGAGTCGATGAACACCCAGGATATGGCCGGGTGTCAGGCCATATTGCTTCAGGCCATCGCCCTTATTCCGCAATATCGGAAGCTCACGGCGGCCAAGGCCAACGAAGGGTTGTTCGACCATGTCGACGAGATCGAACAAGCTGCCCAAGACAACGACCTCGCCCGCAAATTGATTGGGGAGTGCGAGCAACCGGTCGCCGGATCGCCGGTTCCGGCAATGCTCTGCTGGCTCTACTTCGGAAAGAGTTTCGAACGCATGGTGGAGCATTGCGAAGAGTTGCGCCGATCTCCCGACCTGGGTTACTTCCAGAAGATCACCATGAGCGCCACGATCCGATTGCTGATTGCCCGTTCCATCAAACTGGGGCTTCGGACCCGGGAGGAGTGGAAAGCCCACCGCGAAGCCATGCGTCTGGCAGAAAGCGATCAGGTGCTGGATTGGGCCATGGAGGAGTCGTCGGACGACAGGAACGATTCAAAGCGCAAGCCGGGGCGTCCCGGAGCCACCCGCTCTCTGCCGGAGATGTTCGCCCCGACGGTATCCCGTCCCGAGGAGTTGCGGCGTAGGATCGGGACGTATCTCCTCACCCGGCATACACAAACCGATATTGCCCGACTGAAGATCGCTCTCGAAGAGTTGCGCTACCTGACACTCCCGATTCCGATCAAGCCGTTCCGCGACGCACTGCAGGAGGAATACGGCCGAGAGATTCGCATCGTCCACGAACGCGGCATTCAGGAGGCATACAGCCGGCTGACCGAACCGCTGCTTGCCGGGAAAGCGGTCCGGGATCGAGGCACGGAAGCCGTCACCATTCGCGAAATCAAGGATTTTCTATCCGAAACGAACTCGTTTAATTCGTCCGAATAGACCGCGAATTAAACGCTTAAAGTTCGTTCAATCAAGTTATTATATTTGCGCCGTCACTCGGATATCCGGGCGACGGCGTCGTTTTTTGTTCCGCCGGGAAGCGCCGCCTCACCTGTGCGGAAACAACAACTTATGAAAGACTTATTATCCATCCTCCGCGAAGCGCCCGGAAGCATTCGTCTGGAGGTAAGCGGCGAGGATCTGCTGACCTTCTCCAGCAGTCTGATCAATCGCGCCAAAGAGGAGTTAGCCTCCCAGGTCGCCGAAGCACGCAAGGTACGCTTCCTGACCAAGGAGCAGGTCAAGGAACTGTGTGGCGTATGCGATGCGACGCTCTGGCATTGGAACCGGAAAGGGTACCTGAAGGCCGTCAAGATCGGCAACAAGATCCGATATCGCACATCGGATATTCAACGGATTCTCGGTGAGCGGGAGAGTAAATAGTCGATTGAGAATGCCGGGGAGATTCCCGAGCATTCGAATAGCAGAGGTAACAGAGGCAAGTTTGTGTTTTTGTCAGCCAAAAACCGGCCGCAAGGCCCTATCCCGATGGTCTCAACTCAAAAATTCCAATCCATGAACACACCGAAGAAAGGAGGCCGTCCGCCTTTGGGACGCGCCAGAAAACAGGAGTACCGCATCACCCTGCGGTGCAACACCGCCTGCAACTTCAAGCTCCGCGCCCTGGCCCGTGCGGCAGGTATTCCGCGCACCGAGGTGTTGCGGCAACTGATTCTCCACGGCTCGGTCCGCGAGCGGCTGCGGAGTGAGCATCTCGAATGGCTCGCCCAGCTCAAGGGCCTTGCCCGCAATCTGAACCAGCTGACCCGGCTGGCCCACGCCCAGGGATTCGCCGCCGTCGTCGCGCGCCATGCGACGCTTCAGGCCGAGCTGGTGCGGATGATCGAAGCCCTGCGCCGTGATCGGTAAGGTCATTTCGGGAGGATCATTCGGCGGCACGGTCGGCTATGTGATGAAGGAGCAGTCGCGCGTGCTGGAGGCACGGGGTGTCGAGCCGTCCGGCGTGCGGGAGATGGTCGAGGATTTCGAGGATCAGGCGCGCCTCAATCCCCGCTTGAAGCAGAACGTCGGACATATCTCCCTGTCGTTCTCACCAGAGGATACCCCGAAGCTCACCGATGAGCGGATGACACAGATTGCCCGGGAGTACATGCAGAAGATGGGCATCACCGATACGCAATACCTTTTGGTTCGGCATCTCGACCAGCCCCATTCCCATTGTCATCTGGTCTACAATCGAGTTGGTAATCACGGGCAGACCATCTCCGACCGCAACATCAAGCTCCGCAATGCGAAGGTCTGCCGCGAGCTGACCGAACGCTTCGGGCTGCATCTGGCTCCGGGCAAGGAGGCCGTCCGGCGGGAGCGGCTGCGTGAGCCCGACCGAACCCGGTACGAGATCTATGATACGATTCGGCAGGAGCTTCCCCGTTGTCGCAACTGGAATGAATTGCAAGACCGGTTAAAGTGTCATGGCATCGAGACGATCTTCAAACGGAAAGGGGCGCAGGGCGTTATCGAGGGAGTAAAGTTCGCCCGTAATGGCTTTATATTCTCCGGCTCGAAGGTCGACAGGGCCTTCAGTTTCTCGAAACTGGATCGCCACTTCGGGCAGGTGCAGCAGCGGCACACGACGCTGATGTCGGGACTCAAGGCAGCAGCCGGGAGCTACCGGGCTGCTTTTGCAGGTCTGTTCGGAGGCGGACGCTCCTTCTCTGCAGCGGGAGGCGGTGGAGGAGGCGGAAGCCATGGCGCAGGCTCGGTGTCGCTCGGCAGCGCAGGGTCGATTCCGCTGCCGCCGCTCGACTCGCCATTTGCCCTTTCACCCGAGATGATGCAGCGACGCGAGGGAGAGAGCCCCGAGGAGCATATAGCCCGCATCACGGCACTAATCAACAAGGCGGCCGAGGCGATGGCCGTAGCCCTCGTGGAGCGCAAGCGCCGCATGGAGGCGCGCTCCCGTAAAATCGGATAACAAACCTAAAATACGAAAAAGATGAAAGAGAACATCCTGGAGCTCTCCTTCGAGATGTACGAAGAGTTGAAGGAGACCCTTATCAAGACGCTCCGCACGGAGTTGGCCGAAGCACGATTACAATCGGCAGCAAGTATTGATACGGACGCAATCAAGCAGTTGCAGATTCGGATTCTGCAACTGGAGCAGACACAGATAAAGACTCACGAGGCACAGCAGGAACGGGGCCATCGGATCGAACAGCGGCTGCAAGCGATCTCCGAGCGGCAGGAGCAGATTTGCGAAGACCTCGGAGCGCAGATTTCGGAGATCGACGAGAAAGTGGCGGAAATAGAGATTCCCGAGAAGTTGCCGCCGCGGATGGTGCAGCACCGTTTCTCGTTCTCACTGGACGCAACCCGCAACTTTTGGCTCTTCATGTCGATGTTTATTGTGATTGCGGTGCAGTCTGTCGGGCTCTACCTGGACTGGCGGCCCGACCGCGGCCGGTATGACAACGACCTGAAGTATCGCTATGTGTTGATGAAGGGCGAGGCGTCGCCGAAAAGGCTGTCGGAGTTGGAGGAGCTGTTCGAGACTGAGCGGGATCAGCGGCGTATCGACTCAATGCGAAGGGATGTCGAGAAGTACGAACGGCTGGTGCGCAGAAGGGCGGCCCTCGACGAGCAGGCACGGCTGAAGGCTCAAGAAGCGGAGCAGCTCAAACGCGACGCTGCCAAACTCAAAAACAAGTAGCCCTTCCCTTTCTGCCGCAAAGATAAGCCGCCGGGCGGACAGCGCAAGGTCAGGACAAGTTGCCACAGGCAAACCTTGCGCAAAGTCCCTCCGGCGGCTTTAGCTTGTCTACCAAACGGGAAGGGCGAAATAAAAGGCAAAACTGAACAATCAGCGCTCTCCAGAATCGGCGGAAATTGCAACGCACTGTCAATAAAGAGGGCAACGACACAAAAATTTGGTACATTCTGAACGCTGTTACATACATTCCGGAGCACCGATCTTCCTTTTCTAAAATAATAGACGTATTTTTGTCCTGCAAAACAAGGAGATGAAGCAACAATTGGTCATATCGACTTCGATAGATCTGGTGAGAATCGCACCGGATCACGTTGTCTATTTTGCATCGGACGGAAACTATTCAACCATCGTACAGACCGACGGCGAGGTCCGCATGGTATCCTACCAATTGGGGCAAATCGAAAAGTTGATCAGTTCCCAACTCGGTAGCGAAGGTGCCGTCTTCATCCGCATAGGGAAAAGTCTGATCATCAATCGGTCATACATTTACTACATCAATATCCCGAAGCAAAAGCTGATCCTCTCGGACGTAAACACATTCAACCACACGGTGACGGCATCCAAGGAGGCTCTGAAACAGCTGAAGGAACTTTTGGAGAAGGAGGCCAGGTAAGTATGAAAGAATACAAGGATATCAAGGACGATCAGATCCGCATTATCGGTGAGGACGACAGGAAAAAGTCTCCTTTCCGACATCCCCGGATGATCATTTTGGCTATATGTGTATTGTTACTGATTGGCGGAGGAATCCTGTTTGTAATAATGAATCGCGAAAAAGCATCGGAGACAGAACCCGAACCGTCCTATTTCGAACCGGAGGCGACACCCGAACCGATCGGAAGAGAATGGCTCGGTTCCCGGGTGGATTCCCTCGCAAAGGGATTCACCGAAATCAGGGACACGCTCATCAATGACATCCCCCTGCGAATCTATATTCCCCACAATGCAGAAATGTCCCTGCATATCGGGCGGATGAATCAACAGGATACGTCGGTGATATATACGGCCCAGGCTGCCGATGTACGCGCTGACAACGGAGGCATCGTCGGAGCCTTCGTACTGAAGGGAACCCCCCGTGCGTGGGGCTTGTCCAAAAAAGGATTTTGTGCATCCATTGATGGAGTGGTGACCGTGGGGGTTGCAGAAAACTCCCCCTTGTTTGAAGAGGCAACGGAGAAGGAGGGTTATTTTTTCCGTCAGTATCCGCTGGTCGACAACAGACAACTCGTTGAAAACGCACTCAAAGGAAAAGCCATCCGCCGGGGGATTTGCGACCGTATGGGTGAGATCTTCATGGTAGAGACCGGGACTCCCGAATCGTTACATGACTTTGCACAGGCATTGGTCGATCTGGGAGTCGATCATGCAGTCTATCTGGTCGGTTCGTCCGCCTACGGTTGGGCCATCGACCAGGAGGGCATCTGTCATGAGTTTGGCGATAACAACTATTATACCGGCCGCCGACGCATGCCCAAAAATACGAGCTACATCGTCTGGAGAAGGAAATAGGGCATAGGCAGGCAAGGCCAAATCGCTCGCATCGGCACACTTCGTACACCAATATATCGGTTTCGTACAGTTCGGGGTAAATGTCCGGACTGTACGATTTCTTTTTGTCAATTTTGTATGTGCAGCAACAAAGACAAACCATCAAAAACACATACAAAAGATGAGAAAAACGCTACTACGACTGTTCGCTGTGACAATAGCGGCATCAGGTTTGGCTGCCTGCGCCTCCGAACCGATGACTACACAGGAGGCCACCCGCTGGATTGCCGCCTACACGCCTGAACAGATCGACATGGCATCAAGGATCCGGATCGAAGCGACCGACTCCCTGCTGGCCCGGCTGGACACCTTGCGTCCGTTGGAAAAGGCATTCCGCTTCTCCCCCTCGATTCAGGGCGAGGCCGTGTATGCACAGGGCGGTCGGTATCTCGAATTCAGCCCCCGTCCCGGCGCCTTGAAGCCGGGAGAGAGCTATCGCTGTCATCTGGACATGGCGGCGCTGACGGGTATCGACACGCTGAAGGAGTTTGCATTCGAATTCCGGGTGGCTCGCCGCGAGGTCAAATTCAAGGAGGTTCGGGTCCGGATTGATCCGACAAACGGAGGAATGGTTCAGATTGAGGGTATTCTGAAATTCAGTTTCCAGCCCGGCCGTCTTTCGCCCGACAACTCACGGCTGAACTGCCGGGGACAGCGGGCTGTTTCACAGATCCAGCCGACAGCCGATGCCCGGCAATACACCTTCCGCATCTCGGAAGTCCGACGGCAGGAGAAGGATTCCGAGCTGGAGATCGAATACGACGGCGCAACAGAGGGGTGTAACAAAATCGCGACGAAAGTTGTGATTCCCGGTCAAGCCGAATTCAAACTGCTGGGAGTCGAACGACACCAGACCGTACAGCCCTGTCTGGAGTTGGAGTTCAGCGCCCCGCTCGACGCCTTGCAGGAGTTGGACGGGCTTGTTACGATCGACGGGATCGAATCCCTTCGCATCGAGCGCAGCGGAAACCGGGTCCGCATCTTTTATCCGAATAACGGGCTAAGGGATATGGTGCTGCGGCTCTCCGAACTGATCCGCTCCGAGGACGGCCGGAGATTGCAGACCGAGGTAGTGCAACACCTGGAGCAGGAGGTACTTCCTCCGGCCGTCGAGATTCCCATCAGCGGTACGATTCTTCCCGATAGCCGAAATCTTTCGCTGCCGTTCCGAGCCGTCAATCTGGCCGCGGTGGATGTCGAGGTGGTCAAGATCTATGCCGACAACGTGCTGACCTTTCTGCAGGAGAGCGAAATGGAGGAGACCTACGAGCTGCGCCGGGTCGGACGGCTGATCTACCGGCAGACTGTCCGGCTGGACAAAGACCCGTCGCTGGACCTTCACCAATGGCAGAACTTCTCGGTCGATCTGAATCACCTTTTCCGGCAGGAACGGGGCGCAATCTACAACATCCGGCTCTCGTTTCGCCAGGCCTATTCGCTTTACGACCGGGTCCAGGCAGCCCCGTTCGAAGTACAGAACGGTCTGACCCTATCGGACAGAGAGATCTGGGACAAACCCCGCGCCTATATCGGACGCCGGGCCCCGGATTATGACTGGGGTAAGTACGAATGGCGGGAGAGCGATGACCCGACGAAAGAGAGCTACTACATGTCGACGGCGCACATGCCCGAATACAATCTGGCCGCCTCCAATCTGGGGCTGATTGTCAAACGGGCGGACTCCGACCGCCTGTGGTGTACGGTCTCGGACATCATGACCGCCTCGCCGCTCGCCGGGATTCGCGTAACGGCCTACAATTTCCAGTTGCGGGAGATCGGCTCGGCCTGCACCGACGAGCAGGGTTTTGCCGACTTCCGCACGGACGGGAATCCCTTCGTCATTACGGCATCCGACGGTGTATCCACCACGTTTCTGAAGATCAACGGCGCGTCGGAACTCTCGACAAGCCGGTTTGATGTCGGTGGCAAGAAGACCCCGCAAGGGATCAAGGGCTTTATTTATGGCGAACGCGGAGTCTGGCGTCCGGGGGACGAGATATACCTCACACTGATTGTCGAGGACAGGCAGCATGCCCTTCCGGCCAACCATCCCGTGACGATGGAACTCCATACGCCGGGCGAACAGCTCTACGACCGGCAGACGCTCACTCGCAGTGTCGACGGCATCTATGTCTTCCGGACAAAGACGGCCGAGGATGCTCCGACCGGGCAATGGGATGCCCGGTTCAAGGTGGGCGGGCAGACGTTCCACCACACCGTCCGCATAGAGACCATAAAGCCCAACCGGCTGAAGATCCACATCTCCTCTCCGGAGATACTGCGTGGCGCATCGGGGGCAGAGATCGGCCTCGACGCCCGTTGGCTGACCGGTCCCGTCGCAGCCGGTTTGCAGGCAAGCGTCGAAATGTCGCTCTTCTCGGATCCGCACCCGTTCGAACGTTACGACGACTACCGGTTTGCCAATCCGCTCTACGCGTTTTCGTCTTCCAGACACGACCTGCTCTCCGGCAGGCTGGACTCCCTGGGGCAAATCACGAAGCAGATTCGCATTCCGGCGACCCAGCAGGCTCCCGGAGTGCTGCAGGCCAATCTGATCGCCCGCGTGGCGGAGGCCGGAGGCGATGAGAGCATCACCTCCCGTTCGGTCCGCTATTCACCATACGAAGCCTACGTGGGGATCCGGCTGGGCGATCGGGAGTTTGAAACCGATTGCGACCTGCATTTCCCGGTTGTCGCAGTCGATCCCGATGGGAAGCCCCTCGATTCGCGCGAACTGGAATACAAGATCTATCGTCTCGACTGGAGCTGGTGGCAGGAGGGGTCAGCCGCGGAGTTAAGCCGTTATGTCCAGAGCGAATCCGCCCGGCCGGTGGCTTCGGGACGATTGAAAACCTCAGCGGGCAAAGCCGAAATTCCCTTTCGGATCGACTATCCCGCGTGGGGCAAATACCTCGTTTTTGTCCGCGATACCGGGAGCGGCCACGCCTCGGGCGGTGAAATCTACATCGACTGGCCCGACTGGCGCGGACACTCGGGCAAGAGCGATCCGACGGCCGCAACCATGCTTTCGTTCGCCCTGGACAAACGCAACTACGAAGTCGGAGATATGGCGACGGTCTATCTGCCCCGATCGTCGGGAGGGCGGGTGCTTCTCTCGGTGGAAAACGGGTCGCGTGTGCTGTCGCGCCGCTGGGTACGGCTTTCGGGCAAGGAGGAGACCGCCTCTAAACTGCAAGTAACCAAGGATATGGCACCCAATTTCTATGTGCACGCCACCTTGTTGCAGCCGCACGCCCAGACCGTAAACGATCTGCCGATCCGGATGTACGGCGTGGAGGGTGCCGAGGTCATCGACCGTCGCACGATTCTTCACCCGCAGATCGAGGTTGCAGATGAGATCCTTCCCCAGCGGGAGTTTGCGATCCGGATCCACGAACGCGACAACAAGCCGATGAGCTACACGCTGGCCATCGTGGACGAGGGGTTGCTGGACATCACGGCATTCAGGACCCCGCAGCCGTGGCAGGCCATGAATCGCCGCGAGGCACTGGGCGTCCGCACCTGGGACATGTACGACGATGTCATCGGTGCATACGCCGGAAAGTTCACCTCGATATTGAGTGTCGGCGGGGACGAGGCCATCCGCGAGGCCGCCGGCAAGGAGAAACGATTCAACCCGGTGGTGAAGTTTCTCGGACCGTTCACCCTGAACGGCGGAACGAAAACCCACCGGATCACACTGCCGATGTACGTCGGATCGGTCCGCGTGATGGTGGTCGCAGCCCATGCCGGCAGTTACGGAAGTGCCGACAAGACGGTGACGGTCCGCTCACCGCTGATGCTGCTGCCAACGCTGCCCCGGGTGCTTGCGTGCGGCGACCGGGTTCGTCTGCCGGTGAATCTCTTTGCTTCGGACGAGGCGCTGGGCGACATCCAGGTAAACATCGAGACCGAAGGTCCCGTTTCCGTCGTCGGAGGCCGTTCCCGAACGTTGCACTTCGCGTCCGCCGGAGAAAAAATGGTCGATTTCGAGCTGTTGTGCGACAGGCAAAAAAGCGGGCAGGCGAAAATCCGCATTTCGGCACGGGGCGGCGGGCATTCGGTGAACGAAAAACTCGCCATCGAGGTGCGGAATCCGCAGCCGCTGGTTACAACGGTAGAAAGCCGAAGCGTGCGGGGCGGTGCAAGCGACCGGTTTTCATGGCAGGGGCTGGAGGATGGGAGCGTCCGCATGGAGATCGCAACGATACTGTCCATCCCGTTCAGCGGCGTCTTCTCCTTTGTGGCCGATTACGGGCACTTCTGCACCGAACAGCTCTCGGCGAGGGCCATGTATCTGCTCTATGCCCGGCGTTTCCTGCACGAGAGCGAGCAACGTCAGGCTGAAGAGGCGTTACCCGACATCTTGAAAAACATCCTGTTCCGCCAGCTTCCCAACGGCGGATTCGCCTATTGGTCGGGATACTCCGAAGCCCACCCGTGGGTTACCTCCATGGCCGGGGAGGTGATGGTCGAAGCCCGCCGGCAGGGGTTTGCCATCGACCGGAAGGCGATTGATCGCTGGGCCGCCTATCAGACAACGGCAGCGCGCGATTACCGGCACACGACAGTCTGTGCGGCCGATCTGGTACAGGCCTATCGGCTTTACACGCTGGCATTGGCCGGGGAACAGCCTTCGGCCGCCATGAACAGACTGCGGGAATCCCGGAATCTGTCGCAGCAGGCGCTGATGCGTCTGGCGGCCGCCTATGCAGTTTCGGGCCGGGGCGACGTCGCGGCAAAGCTGCTCGAAAAAGCCGACGAGGCCCCCAGGATCCCAGGCGATTACGAAACCTTTTACAGTCCGCTGCGCGATCTGGCCATGGAGGTAGAGACCTGGGCTCTGCTCGGAGAGGGAAATCGGGCTACAGCTGCAGCCCGGAATCTGGCGGACAAGTTCGCACCAACGAGCTGTTCGACCCAGGAGATTGCCTTTACGAGTGCAGCCATGAATCGACTGACCGACCTGATGACACCCGGCAACAAGGAGGTCGTCATCCGTACGTCCGACGGAAAGGCGCAGACTCTCCGCAACATGCAGGGTATCGAAAAGGTGGAGCTGCCGGCCGCAGCGGGAAGTGTCACCCTCGAAAACCGCGGCCGCGAGGCCGTCTGTGTGTCGCTGACAGCCTCGCGGCGCCCGGCCGTTGACGAGATTATTCCGGCCAGGACTGACGGCGTTGAGATCAGCGTCCGTTATACGGACCTGCAGGGGCAGGGGATCGAGATTGCGAAACTGCAGCAGGGGCAGGAGTTTCTGGCCCGCATCGAGGTCCGGAAGCGCGAGAGCAACTCCGAATCAATGGCTCTGACCCTGGCCGTGCCGTCAGGCTGGGAGATCTGGAACGAGCGGCTGATGAGTGAAGCCGCCGCAGGGGATCTCAAACACCTGGACATCCGCGACGACCGGATCTGCTGGTACTTCGGGATGAAGGCGGGTGAAACCCGGGAGTTTGCCGTCCGGTTGCGTGCTGCCTGGTGCGGAGAGTTTGTCCTGCCGGCAACCGTATGTGAGGATATGTACGACACATCCTGCCGGGCCGTGCTGTCGAATCGTCGTGTCAAAGTGGTAAAATGAGGCGCAAACTGAAATATGCAGCAGCTGCAGCGGCAGGAGCTCTCCTGCTGCTGTGGCTCTTTTGTCTGCCGCGCGACCTCTTCAAGGGAACCACCTACTCGACGGTTGTGACCGACCGAAACGGTGCGTTGCTCGGTGCGAGGGTCGCCGATGACGGGCAATGGCGCTTCCCGCCATGCGACACCTTACCCGAGAAGTTCGTAAAGGCGCTCGTCGAGTTCGAAGACCGCACCTTTTTCGACCATTGCGGCGTCAGTCCGCGGGCGTTGGTGCGCGCTGCGATCCAGAACATCCGCAACGGTCGCATCGTAAGCGGAGGCAGTACGCTGACCATGCAGGTCATCCGCCTCTCGCGGCAAAAACCGCGGACATTGTGGCAGAAACTGGTCGAAATATGCATGGCCACACGACTGGAGCTGCGCAGCACGAAAGAGGAGATCCTGCGTCTGTATGCCGCCTACGCCCCGTTCGGAGGCAACGTCGTCGGCATCGACGCCGCCAGGTGGCGGTATCTGGGAAGTGACCGGACCGAATTGTCATGGGCCGAAGCCGCCACACTCGCCGTGCTGCAAAATGCGCCTTCCAGTATCCATCTGGCCAGGAACCGCGATCAGCTACTGGCCAAACGCAACCGGCTGCTGGCCCGTCTGCATGCCAAAGGCGAGATCAACGAGGAGGACTATGCGCTAGCCTTGGAAGAGCCTCTGATCGGCGAGCCTTATCCGATGCCCCAATATGCTCCGCATCTGGTGGAGTGGTACGACCGGAAGGCACACGGACAACGCACCGTGACTCACATTGATCGGGATCTTCAACACCGTATGGAGGAGGTGCTCGTGCGTTGGAACCGGGAACTGCGACAAAAGGGGATCCGGGATCTGGCAGCGATTATCGTCGAGGTGGAGAGCGGTGAGCCGGCAGCCTATTGCGGCAACAGCGATCTGTCGTTCGACCGCGATGGGAAATGGGTCGATATTGCCCGTTCGCCACGCTCGTCGGGCAGCATTCTCAAGCCGCTGCTCTACGCTGCGGCTCTCGAACAAGGAACGATTCTTCCGAACTCGCTCCTGCCCGATGTCCCGATGGATTTCGGAGGGTTCGCACCCAAGAACTTCGACGGCTCCTTTGCCGGGGCCATCGAAGCCGATCAGGCGTTAGCCCTTTCGCTCAACATTCCCAACGTATATCTGTTGAAAGAGTACGGCATCCTGCGCTTTGTCGAGACGCTCCGGCAGGCCGGATTGAAAACATTGTCACGCCCCGCAGATGAATATGGTCTTTCACTGATTCTGGGCGGAGCCGAGGTTACGTTGGTGGATATTGCAGCATGCTATGCCAAAATGGCGGCATGCTATCGGGATTCGACCCGTTATCCGGGCTTTCCGCTGCACGATCGGGTCGCCTTGTATCGTACGTTCGAGGCGATGCGCGAAGTGGTCCGTCCCGACGAAATGGATTGGCGACGGGCCAATTCCGCACAAAACATCGCCTGGAAAACAGGGACCAGTTACGGATCGCGTGATGCGTGGGCCATCGGGCTAACTCCCAGATATGTTATCGGAGTATGGGCCGGAAATGCCAACGGAAGCGGCGTCGCCGATCTGACCGGAGCCCGCATCGCGGGCCCTGTTCTGTTCGAACTGTTCGGGCTGTTGCCGGAATGCGGATGGTTTGAGGAGCCCGGAGATGAAGAGAGTATGATCCGATCGGTATGCAGCCATTCCGGGTATCCGGCCGGTCGCTTTTGCCCGGAGGCGCAAACAGAATGGTTGTCCAAGGAGGCTGCCGTATGTCGGCCCTGCCCCTATTGTCGCGGAGTAGCCATCTCTTTGAATGGTAAACAACAGGTAACGGATCGCAGCGAGCCCGTCCGCTTGGAGAGTCGTTTCGTCCTGCCGCCGATGATCGAACATTTCTACAAACCGCTCCATCCCGAATATAGGGCGTTGCCGTCCTTGAAACAAGGTTCCGGAACAGATCCGACCGCCACGATGCACTTCATCTATCCAAACGACGGTAGCGTCATCTCGCTGTCACGCCAATTGGACGGCTCGCCGGGTTCGTTTGTCGCCCGGGTAGCTCATACGAATCCGTCAACGGAACTTTTCTGGCACCTGGACAACATCTATCTCGGTTCAACCCGTGATATTCACCAAATGACAATCGCACCGACACGCGGAGTTCACACAATTACCGTAGTCGACTCTTCGGGCGCAATGCAGCATATAGAGATAATTATAATATAATTATATTAAACTTATAGCATCAATACAATACGCATTAATCAAAACTTACAAGATTTGGTTTATTTTACTAACTTTGTAAGAAACAAGGCCGAAATTAGCAAACTTCAAATGATACATGATGAGACTCAAACATACAAATACATCATCGGCAAGGCATATTCCATTGTAATTGTAATGAATCAAATAATCTAATTAATAGATTGTTTTCCTAGAACTTTCAATGATTTGAATACAAGCATATGTTAAAATTGATTGAGGCAAATCCATTCCGAACCTTGGGCGTGTATTCTAATGCATCCTTAAAAGAGATTACGGCCAATAAAACTAAACTGGCGGCATATTCAAAGGTGGGAAAAGTTATTACATTTCCATCTGACCTTCAGCAGTTATTAGGAGCAATCTCTCGAACTGGTGATAGTATTCTTAATGCAGAACATGAGTTAACGCTGCCGATTAATAAAGCAAAATATGCATTATTCTGGTTTATTAATGCAACTCCAATAGATAAAATGGCTTTGGATTATCTCCAAAATGGAGATGTCAATAAGGCTATGGAATTGTTTGGTAAAAAAGCAACATATTCAGCGTTAATAAATTTGTCAGTGTTGCACTTAATCAACAACAACCTAGGAGCTGCTATTGGGTGCGTGTCATTTTTCGTGAAAGACAGCGACGCTGTTAATGCTTTCATTATGGCAATCGGTGGTAATACTATGCCAATATCCGCATCTGACTTGTGGAAAATGTACATGGATGTTTTATTGACCAATTGGAAACCTAAAGCAATATTAGACGCAGTTCAAGCATGTGCAGGCGACACAATCTATATTAAGGATAAGGTGCTATCGGAGTATATGCAAAAAATCAGGAGCGAGATTGCTGTTGCAAAGAAAGTGAATAGCCAAGATGCAATAGCTTCATATGCGGCTGGTAAAAATCTAATTAGCAAAACGCGCATTCCATTTGCTGCGCTAAAGCGCTTGATGTCAGCAAATCTTCAATATCAAGTTATCGCGGATGAATTAGCAGAGCAGATTCTACAATGTGGAATTAATTATTTCAACAACTCCAATGACTCCGATGATGTCGACAAAGCCCTGGAGTTGCAAGAATATGCCTTAAACATTGCAGTATCAAAATTAGTTAAAGACCGATGCAAAAAAAATGTTGACATACTGAATAAGAGAAAAGAGCAGGAAAAAATAGGTGCAGATGTAGAGTATGTTGCAAATGAGTTAAGAAGATTTAAAGATAAATATGCGACTATCAGTGCCGCCAGCGAATTGGTATCCAACTGCCGCCCTCATCTCCAAGTCATAGCCAATAATCTTGGCAAGGATAACGAATTGTATCTTCAAATATCAACCGCTGTTGCCAACAACGCATTGGGAATGTTAGTGTCTGTTATAAACAGAGAGCAAAATTCAGCTAGCCAAAATATCTCCGCTTTGGAATCATTAAAGGATTCGGTGGATCGAGCAATGTCTGTTATGTTGACAATAGGAACACTCGATATGTCTTCTGCAGAACGCGCTCGTCTTGCAACCAACAAACAAACGTTGTCTGAAATGAGGGATCAAATTTCAGCTGCTGTTAATAAAATCAATAGTCTTAAACGACAATTAGAGAATTATAGCAGCCAGGCATCCTCTTCGTCAAGCAGTAGTGGTTGTTATATCGCAACAATGGTTTATGGAGACTACGATCATCCTCAAGTTCTCGTATTGCGAGATTTCCGAGATCAAATTTTACAAAAGCACCGATTGGGGCGAGCATTTATACGTTTTTATTATCGATACTCCCCCACATGGGTTGAGCATATGAAGGACAAAAAGAGAATCAATAAAATAATACGAAGTCTCCTGGATAAATTTATAAAGATATACAATAATGAAAAAAATTAGTTTATTAAGTTCTTTGGCTCTCATGGCCTCCACTGTTGTTTTTGCCAACACAGATAGTCTTGCTCTTGTTGAGCTAAAACAGCGTGTCGTTTTGCAGCAACAGGCAGACAGCATTCAATTGGTCGCATTGAAAGGGGCTATTACGGAATTACAGGTCGAACAATCTAAATTGCAAAAGGATATTCTAAAACAGGCAGAAACGATTGATGGCATAAAAGAAGATATCCAACAAGTTGACACTAGATTGACTGGTGTTAACGACAGCTTGAATGCATCAATTGGAAATACCCGAGTTCAAGTAAAGAACCAAGCTGAACAAACAATAGGATTAGCAAATAATCTCCAGAGCAAAACAATATGGGGCATTGTTGTGTTGTGTCTCGCATTTGTTGGTTCAATTATCATATGTATTTTCCTCCATCGCAAAGGAGATAACAAGATAGAATCCCTGAAAAAAGCCGCAGAAGAGTTGAATGGGAAGATTGTAGGACAATTGGCTATTGAGATTGGCGAATTGCAGAAAATAGCATCCACGGTTGGCAAGGCATCAGGGAGCAATGAATCTTCAGATGCAGAGGTGCAACTAATAAAAGCCTTGGCTGACAGAATCACTTTCATGGAAATGACGCTTTATAAAATGGACAAGGATGTAAGAGGCCACAAACAATTATCAAAGGCGATCAATCAGATGAAAGACAATCTGCTTGCCAACGGTTATGAATTAGTTGACATGTTGGGAAAGCCGTATCACGAAGGCATGAGGGTAATAGCAAACTTTACTGAAGATGAGAATCTTGAAAATGGAACTCAAATAATAACAGCGATCATTAAACCTCAGATTAATTTTAAAGGTCAAATGATTCAAGCTGCGCAAGTAACAGTTAGTCAAAACATTTAATACATTAAGAATATGGTACAAGTTAAAATGCGATATGGAATTGATTTGGGAACAACCAATTCTGCAATCTGTAAAATAGAAAATGGAGAGCCTGTCATTAGAAAAACAGACACATTAAAAGACACTCTTCCTTCATGTGTTTCTTATACTAAAAAAAGAATTATCCGAGTCGGAGATAGTGCATATAACGATTTACGCCAAGATAAGTCTAAAGCCACAAAAAAATGGTCTAGAGGTGAAGAAAATGTATACATTGAGTTTAAGCGAACAATGGGTTCTTCAACCCAATATATGAGTTCGTATATGGGGCGCGGTTTTTCTTCGGAGGAGCTTTCGGCCGAGGTGCTTAAAACGTTGCGCTCTTTCATCACAGAAGAAAGTATAACATCGGCCGTCATAACTATCCCTGCGAAATTCAAAACAGACCAGATTGCAGCAACAAAACGAGCTGCAACATTGGCGGGTATTACACATTGCGAACTCCTGCAGGAGCCTATTGCTGCCTCTATGGCATACGGGCTTAGTACAACCAAAAAAGACGGCTATTGGATGGTATTCGACTTTGGTGGCGGAACTTTTGACGCTGCCCTATTAAAGGTTGAGGAGGGCATCATGCAAGTCGTTGACACTGAAGGTGACAATTATCTGGGCGGAAAGAATTTAGACTATGCGATTGTTGATGGAATTATTATTCCATACTTGAAAGAACATTTTTCGATTGACTGCATTCTTGCAGACGATTCCAAACGAGAGATTCTGCGAGATGCCATGAAATTCTACGCTGAACAGGCAAAAAATCAACTATCATTTAAGCCTAAATGTGACATCACATCACAATTAGATGAATTCGGCGATGATGATGAAGGGAATGAATTGGAACTGGATATGATCATCACGGAGGAACAACTTAGGCCGGTAGTTGCTCCTATTTTCCAGAAAGCTATAGACATATGCAAACAACTTATCAGCAGAAATAATCTTGCTGGTAAATTGGATACCCTTATTCTTGTTGGTGGTCCTACATACTCACCCGTACTCAGACAGATGCTTCGTGAGCAGATTACTCCGAATGTGGATACAAGCATTGATCCGATGACTGCGGTCGCTCGAGGTGCTGCATTATATGCTTCTGGTATTGACTGCGAAGCCACGACTGAATCTAAATCAGGATTCATTGCTCTTGAGGTGCAATACGAATCAAATACAGTGGAGACACTCGAATTTGTAACGGTTAAGGCCTCGTCAAAAGATTCGTCAATGCCTCTACCTTCTCAATTATATGTTGAATTGATCCGAGGGGATAAAGCCTGGTCAAGCGGCAAAGTCGAAATTAATAAAATTGGAGATGTCATAGAATGCCAACTCATAGAAGGGAAAGCTAACACATTTGCTATTGTTGCGTATGATAATAGCGGCAATATTATTCCGTGTTTCCCCAATGAGATCACAATCGTACAGGGAACGAAAATAGGCAATGCCGTTCTTCCATATAATATTGGCATTGAAGTACATGACGAAATAATTGACAAAGACGTGTTCATGCCATTAACTGGACTGGAGAAAAATCAACAGATACCTGCCGTTGGGGTTAAAAATGGGCTCAAAACGCCTAAACAAATTCGTCCGGGTATGGCAGCCGACAGATTAATCATTCCTATCTATTTGGGTGAATTTAATGCGGAAGGGACAAGCGCCATACATAATGATCATGTCTGCAACGTGGAGATCAACGGAGATGATGTTCCTGCGCTTATACCAATGAATAGCGATATTGATATCATTATCAAAGTCGACAGATCGCAAATGATGCGATTGGAGGCAACATTCCCTGTCATTGGTGAAACTATTGAAAAAGAGATTGAAATTGGTCAGCGCGATGGCGTTCATATTCAAGAATTAACCCAACGCTTAAATGAGGCCATGGCTCAACTGAACCGATTTAAAGAACAATCAGGTATTAGTGATGCGGAAATTAACGATGCAGATGCTATTATTACGGATGTTTACAAGCGTTTTGACAATGAAAAAAACAGCGAGGACGGGAAGATGCACTTGCTCGCAGATTTGAGACGTGCATTTATTGCACTGGAACGTGTCGAGAAAAATCACGAATGGGATACTTTGGAAACGGAAATACGAGAAGAATTTGATAGGCTTGAAAAGGCGAACAATGATTTAGGCAACAAACACGATGAGGCCATCGAGAGCTTACGCAAACAAGCCGATGAGGCCATAACCAGAAAGGACGTACAATACGGTAGAATTGTTCTGAAGCGGATTCACGAGCAGTTTTTTGCAGTGACATATATCTATCAAATTATCGGATTTATCCATCATCACTCTCAATCGTTTGGAACATTGAAATGGAAGGATCCCATGCAGGCGAGGTCGCTTTTAAACAAAGGTCTGCAAATTATACAAAACAACCCAACCGCGGAAGAACTGTTACCCATTGTCCGGGCGGTAATAGATCTTCTCGATATACCGGAAAACGAAAAGCCAACCATAGGTTCATTATAATATGCCTACATTTAGCAAGAAACAACGCATAGGCAACTACATAGTAACCTTTCATGTAAAGGACAGTAAATACGCCGAAACATACAGGGTAAAAGATGAGACAGGGAAAAACTTTTTCCTAAAATTATTTGATTACTCGAAACTCCATCGCACACAATTCGATGAAGGAGGGGAAATTTTGGAGTTGTCTATAGTCAAAAATGTACATCATCCCAACATATTAACTCTTCATGATGATGGAGAGTTAATATGTAATGGGTGCAAGAAAGCATATGCAGTATATGACTATATTGTAGGTGAAACTCTTGCTGAAAAGGTGAATCGTGAGAGACAATGCTCGTTGTATGACGCCAGGCAAATTACATTAGGCATATTGGAAGGAGTTCGGTATCTTCACACGAAGCCTCAACCTATTATGCACAATGAATTAACCATTCAGAATATAATGCTGGACCTATCAAAGAGTATACCCACACCCAAAATTATTGATTTTGGGTATGCAAGATATCTCCAGCAAAGTCAACGTGATTTTTTAACGGAAGGACTTAATCCATTTTACATGGCTCCAGAAACATTTAATGGTGTTTTTACAGCACAAAGCGATTTGTACTCAGTTGGGGTGCTATTATACCATATATTGTTTGGATTGCCACCGCATTTTATAGATTTATCTCCGTTTCAGCAAGATCGTAACAACCTAATTGATGCCATCCTAAACGAGCGGCGCAAACCGCTTAAAGTACCAGAATTTAGTGATACCAATTTGTGGAGCCCGATAGTTGAGGTCATAAATAAGGCTCTTGCTGAAAATATCGATGACCGATTCAAGAATGCAGAAGAATTCATTAAGGCTTTAACAGGCGAAATAAAAATTTGTCGTAACTCTAGCCATAGTTCACCGACACAAAGTAGGCAATTGTCAAAATCATCGACTCGCTCCGGAAATGGTTTTGCGGATGTTGCTGGCATGGAGATGCTCAAGGAACAATTACGTTCAGATGTGATTGATTTGCTGAAAAATCCCGAGCAAGCGAAGGAATTGGGGCTGGCTTTGCCAAATGGATTACTTTTCTACGGTCCTCCCGGATGTGGAAAAACATATTTTGCCGAAAAATTTGCAGAAGAGGTCGGTTGTAATTATATGTACATACGATGCTCAGATATAGCCTCTCCATATATCCATGGAGGTCAAGACAAGATTGCGGCGGTATTCGCAGAGGCTAGAAAAAATGCCCCAACAATATTGTTCTTTGACGAAATTGATGCAATGTTACAAAGTCGTAGCAAACAGGACAATGCAAGTATGTCGGGAGAGGTTAATGAATTTCTATCACAACTTAACAACTGTGGAATAGATGGTGTAATTGTTATTGGAGCAACCAATAAGCCAAACGAAATAGATGACGCTGCATTAAGAGCTGGTCGGTTGGAATTTAAATATTACATTCCACTACCAGACTTTGAGACTCGCAAAGCTTTATTTAGAATTCATCTAAAAAGGCGAAAAGTAGACCTTGGCATTGACTATGACAAATTGGCCAAATTAACAGATAATTATATATCGGCCGATATAAAATTAATCGTTGATACTGCCGCTCGATTCGTTTTTAGGAATAAGCTAAACCGCATATCATTAGAAGTCTTGGAAAATGCCATTAAAATAACAAAACCAAGTGTATCTTTGGAGACAATTAAAAGCTATGAAGCTATCAAGGCTAAATTTGAGTCCTCAAATTCTGAACCAACTGCAAGAAGAAAAATTGGATTTTAGCACATATGAAAACGAATGAATTATATTTGAAAACAGCTTTTTGCTGCATGGCATGCGATGGAGATATCGCCACAGAAGAAATAGAATTAATAAAAGAATATGTTGCTGCTCACCCTGACTTATTTGCCGATATAGATATTGAGCAAACTCTCAATATTTATATTAACGCCATAAATAGAAGTGGGGCGCATTTCTTAATGGCATATATAGACGAGCTTGCCAACGATACATTATCAGAAAATGAGAAATTAGAAATAATTAGATTAGCAATATCTATCATTGAAGCAGACAAGAATATTGAATATTCAGAGGTGAGTTTCTTTAAGCGTATTCGCACTCAGTTTCGTACATTATCAGATGAACAGATTTTGAATATTCTCCCAGGACGGGAAATCTTCATGCTCCCTGATAACAATGAGGATAAATATGATTTTGAAGACTTCAAATTTGACAATATAAAATTATCAAAATTCATGTGAAAGCATAGAATAGATTAAGCCAACTATTATTCCATATTATCAACTATCAAAACTAGATTTAACGAACATTTCAGCACATGTGGGGAAAATGTGGGGAAAATCCAGAAAATAAAAATCGCTTAATCCGTATGTATCAGCAGATTAAGCGATTTTCCTGGTACCCGGAGCCGGGATCGAACCGGCACAACATTGCTGTCATTGGTGTTTGAGACCAACGCGTCTACCAATTCCGCCATCCGGGCTGCTAAATCGGTGATTTGCTCTGCAAAAGTAATGATTTATCGAGGAACTCCAAATTTTTTTCGCATTTTTCTGCGTCCTTACTGTCTGCCGAAGTGGACGAGGAGCCTGGCGGCCTTGGCCGGTCCGACGAGGGCCGAGAGTTCTTCGGCAGGGGCCGTGCGGATTTTCTCCACCGTACGGAAATGGCGCAACAGGAGCTCTATGGTCTTCGGGCCGACTCCTTCGATATTTTCCAGTTCACTGTGAATGAAAGCTTTGCTTCGCTTCTGCCGGTGGAAGGTGATGCCGAAGCGATGGGCTTCGTCGCGGATGTGACACACCACTTTGAGCGGTTCACCCGTACGGCTCAAGTAGTAGGGCATCGGGTCCCCGGGGAAGAAGATCTCTTCGATCCGCTTGGCCAGGCCTACGATGGGGACTTGTTTTTCGATTCCCAGTTCGCACAGCACGGCATAGGCGCTGGAGAGCTGTCCTTTGCCGCCGTCCACGATAATCAGGTCGGGCAGTTCGGCTCCTTCGGCGATCAGGCGGCTGTAACGGCGGAAGACGATCTCGCGCATCGAGGCGAAGTCGTCTGCACCGATGACGGTTTTGATGTTGAAATGGCGGTACTCCTTGCGTGAAGGCTTGCCGTCCCGGAATACCACGCATGAAGCTACCGGGTTGGTCCCCTGCAGGTTGGAGTTGTCGAAGCATTCGATGTGGCGGGGCGGACGGTCCAGGTGCAGCTCCTTTTGCATGGTGGCCATCAGGCGTTCGGTATGCCGCTCGGGATTCTTGATCTCGAGGTTCTTGAGTTGTTCGGCGCGATAGATACGGGCGCTCTTGAGCGAGAACTCCAGCAGATCGAGTTTTTCGCCCCGTTTGGGAACGGTGAAGGTCACTCCGTCGAAAAGTTGCGCGGCCGAGGGGAGGTAGGGAACGATGACCTCTTTGGCCAGCGTTCCGGCGATCGTTTCGGCGATGTGCTGGATGGCCAGGGTCAGCATTTGGGCCGGATCGGTGTCGATGCCCGTGGTGAGCCGTATCGTATAGACGCCCACGACCGAACCGTGGCGGATGCGCAGGAAATTGCAGTAGGCCACATCGTCGTCCACCAGCAGGGAGAAGACGTCCACGTCCACGATGCGTGCGCTGACGATCACCGATTTGCTCGAATAGTTGTCCAGGGCGTCGAGGCGTGTCTTGTAGCGTTGTGCGACTTCGAATTTCAGGTTTCGGGCGGCTGCCTCCATCTCTTTTTCAAGATAGGTACGCACGGGGCGCAGGTCGCCTTTGAGAATCGAAACCGTCATATCGACCAGTGCGTCGTATTCTTCTTCGCTTTGCGCTCCCACGCAAGGTCCCTTGCAGTTGCCCAGGTGGTATTGCAGGCAGACCGAATAGCGCCCTTTGGCGATAGCCGCCGGCGAAAGGTTGAGCGAGCAGGTTCGCAGGGGAATCACCTCGCGGATAAACTCCAGGATACTGCGCTGCATCATTACCGAGCCGTAGGGACCGAAATATTGGGAGCCGTCGCGGTTGAGGATGCGGGTGGACTGTACGCGCGGGAACGGTTCGCGGCGCACGACGATCCAGGGATAGGTCTTGTCGTCCTTGAGCAGGATGTTGTAGCGCGGCTGGAGGGTCTTGATCAACGAGTTTTCGAGCAGCAGGGCGTCCGTTTCGGTATCGACGACGATGTGCCGGATCGCAGCGATCTGCCTCACGAGTACCTGTACCTTGGCGCTGTGTTCCTTGTTCTGCATGAAATACGAGCTGACCCGCTTGCGCAGGCTTTTGGCTTTGCCGACGTAGATGATCGTCCCGTTCTTGTCCAGAAACTGATATACGCCCGGTGACAGAGGCAGCAGGGCCACCTGTTCTTTCAACCCGTATTTTTTTACGTTGTCCATCTGTCGCAAAAGTAGCAAAATTTTAACAAAGACCTCTGCCGTGCGCTGAATCGGAGAATGAGCCGGAGTTTTTCGGCAGAAGTCGTCGATTGAACAGATTGTTCGTGGTTGAAAAGTATTTATATGCTGAATTCAACTTGCAAATGCAACAGAATTCTGATTAATAATTTGTTTA
>ENA-ORTB01001377-ORTB01001377.1-human-gut-metagenome-genome-assembly--contig:-NODE-1377-length-27343-cov-5.027704_pt1 | contig 27343 bp, 23 predicted proteins | sample MGYA00241905_ERZ509174 | MGnify/ENA primary metagenome ERZ509174 (study PRJEB26280, sample SAMEA2338851) | human gut metagenome | biome: human gut; feature: human-associated habitat; material: faeces... | reverse complement strand
TATAAACATGTTTTGAAAAGAAAAAGAAGCAAATTTCTTTGCTTCTAAATTTCGCTACCTTCAAATTGTGATTGATAAAGTGAGGCATAGAATCCACCTTTTTCTAACAATTCATCATGATTACCAATTTCTACAATGTCGCCATCTTTCATGACAATGATTGTATTGGCATCACGAATCGTTGATAGACGGTGTGCAATAACAAAGCTTGTACGTCCTTCCATTAATTTTTCCATACCTTTTTGAATAAGCACTTCTGTACGTGTATCAACTGAAGAAGTTGCTTCATCTAAAATAAGAATTTTAGGATCTTTTAGAAACGCTCTAGCAATCGTTAATAATTGTTTTTGTCCTTGTGAAATATTTGATGTTTCTTCATCAAGAACCGTATCATAACCATCTTCTAAGGTATTGACAAAATGATCTACATACGCCATTTCACAGGCATTTTTTACTTCTTCATCACTGGCATCTAATTTACCATACATCAAGTTTTCCTTAATTGTTCCATTAAAAAGCCATGTATCTTGTAAAACCATTCCAAACAAACTTCTTAAATCATGTCTTGAAAAATCTTTAATATCATGACCATCGATCATTACTTTTCCCTCTGTGGAAGCAATGTATCCTGTGATCATGTTCATAGTTGTTGATTTTCCTGCACCGTTGGGGCCCAGGAATCCGTAAATTTTCCCCTTTTCGATCTGAAAGGAAAGATGGTCAACTGCAGTATGATCGCCATACTTTTTGACCAGATTACTTACTTCGATCACTTTACTCTCCTCCTTTTATTCTCAGGGAAATACTTTTTTTAATTATCGATTTCCCATTTTATAAGATGCCAGAGGCAAAAGGTCCTGAAACTGAAGCCCTTGACTCTGGCGTCTTTTCAATACCAATAGAAAATGCCCCTGGATGAAACAGAGAATGGGGGAAATCCAGGGGCATCTCTATCGGATTATAGTGTAAAAGTAATTTGTGATAAAAGTAGGATAAATTTGTGATAATTTTGTGAAACTCCCGGACAAAAAAATCTCCTGTCGGACAGATTTTGACTTTGTTCGACAGGAGGTAACTTATGCCAGTGGCTCTCTGAGCGGTGTTCCGGCTTTTCTCGGATATTTGCCTGGGGTGTTCTTTACCTTCTCGATAATGACCAGGGAGCGGCCAATCTCAGATCCCGGAAGGTCAAAGTACTGAATATCCCTGATCTTTCCACCAAGGATCTTTACTGCTTTCTCTGCTGCTTCTGCTTCTTCCTTTACAGAACCGGATTTATAGGAGACAAAAAGTCCTCCGACTTTTACATATGGGAGGCAGTATTCGGACAGGGTTGCAAGGCCGGATACTCTGATAAAGTAGCCAGATTGGATACCGCTCTTGAGACACAGAGGTCGTATTTTTCTCTGTAGGCTTTGTTTTTTGCATATTCTTCAGCTCTTCCGTGAATGGCGGAAATCCCCTCCAGGCCCAGGAGCGCAAAGGTTTCTTCCAGGAATTTTACTCTTTTATTGAGGGAGTCCAGAAGGCAGGCTTCCACCTCCGGGAAGGCAATCTTCAGGGGAACACCCGGGAATCCGGCGCCGGTTCCGATGTCCATAACGGTTTTTATCTTACCCATATCTACAGCCTTGACGCAGCAGAGGCTGTCCAGGAAATGTTTCACGAGAACCTCGTCAAATTCTGTGATACCGGTGAGGTTCATGACTTTGTTTTTTTCTACAAGATATTCGTAGAATCGGATAAACTGGTTTTTCTGCGTGTCACTGAGTGTGATTCCAAGCTCCTCGCAGCCTTTTTCCAGGATTTCTAAATTGTACATGCAGCTTCCTCTCTTATTTTCTGTGTTTTATTGTTATTCGTTGTATTATCCGTGTTTATGTCCGGATCTGCTTTCCAGATATACAAGAAGCACGGAAATGTCAGCCGGGGATACACCGGAGATACGGGACGCCTGGCCGATGGACACCGGTCTGTAGGCTTCCAGCTTCTGGCGTGCCTCAATGCGGAGGCTTCCTACATCTTCGTAATTAATGTCTTCCGGAAGCTTTTTCTGCTCCAGTTTCTTAAACTGCTCTACCTGCTTCATCTGGCGGCGGATGTAGCCATCATATTTGATGTTGATCTCTACCTGCTCACATACATCTTCCGGAAGCTCCGGTCTTTCTTTATCGATGGGTGCAAGCACCTTATAGTTAAGCTCCGGCCGACGGATCAGCTCTGCAATGGTGGTTCCGGATTTCAGAAGGGTACTGTTCAGAGATTCCAGAAGGCTCTGTACCTCTGCAGAACCACCTACAGTTGCATGTTCCACTCTCTCGATCTCTTCCTGGATCCGGCGCTCTTTTTCCTGTAATTTATGGTATGTCTCATCATCAATCAGGCCGACCTCCCAGCCTTTTTTGCGAAGACGAAGATCTGCGTTGTCCTGGCGGAGGAGCAGACGGTACTCAGCACGGCTTGTCATCATTCGGTACGGCTCATGGTTCTCCTTTGTTACCAGATCATCGATGAGAACGCCGATATATGCCTCTGAGCGGTCCAAAATCAGCTGTTCCCGACCTTTTACCTCCATAGCTGCATTAATTCCCGCTATGAGGCCCTGAGCGGCTGCTTCCTCATATCCGGAGCTTCCGTTAAACTGTCCGCCGCTGAAAAGGCCCTTGATCTTTTTGAATTCCAGTGTGGGATAGAGCTGGCGCGGATTGATGCAGTCATACTCAATAGCGTAAGCATTTTTTACGATCCTGGCGTTCTCCAGACCCGGTACGGAATGGTACATCTCGTACTGAACATCCTCCGGCAGGGAGCTGGACATTCCGCCGATGTACATTTCATTTGTGTAAAGACCTTCCGGTTCAATAAATACCTGATGGCGTTTTTTGTCTGCAAAACGAACTACTTTATCCTCAATGGACGGACAGTAACGTGGTCCGGTTCCTTCGATCATTCCGGAATAAAGGGGGGATCTGTCCAGATTTGCACGGATGATCTCGTGTGTTTTTTCGTTTGTATAGGTCAGCCAGCAGGATTTCTGCTCGATCTGTACAGATTCCGGGTCTGTGGAAAAAGAGAACGGTACGACTCTTTCATCTCCGAACTGCTCTTCCATCTTAGAATAATCAATGGTGTTTCCGGCGATTCTGGCCGGAGTTCCTGTTTTGAAGCGGAACATTTCGATCCCCAGCTTTTTCAGGGAATCCGTAAGGTAATTGGCTGCCTGAAGGCCGTTCGGTCCTGTATAGTTGCTGACGTCGCCGTAAATGCAGCGGGCCTTGAGGTAGGTTCCTGTACAGAGGACTACAGCTTTTGCGTGGTAGGTGGCTCCTGAGAAGGTTTTTACACCGGTGATGTGCCCGTCTTCTACCAGAAGCTCGGTCACTTCACCCTGGCGGATGGTTAAGTTCTCTGTATTTTCCAGTGTCTTTCTCATTTCTGTGCTGTAGGCCTGTTTATCGGCCTGTGCACGAAGGGAATGAACTGCAGGGCCTTTGGACTGGTTGAGCATTTTGGACTGGATGAAGGTTTTGTCTATGTTTTTACCCATTTCCCCACCGAGAGCATCCAGCTCACGGACGAGATGCCCTTTGGAGCTGCCGCCTACATTGGGGTTGCAGGGCATCAGGGCGATGCTGTCTACGCTGACTGTGAACATGACTGTGTTGAGCCCTAAGCGGGCGCATGCCAGTGATGCTTCGCAGCCTGCGTGGCCGGCGCCTACTACTATGATGTCGAAAAACTGTTCCAGATTTTTCATGCTTTTTCTCCTTTATGAATCGACGTCAATTAATGACGCGTATATTTTCTCAGCATCGGTATACAATTATATAGTGTTTCCAGCGTGTAGTCAATTTCTTCTTTTGTAGTAAATTCTGACATACTGAAACGAATCGTCGCATCCAGATATTCCTGTGCCGCCCCAATGCTTCTGAGAACACCGCTTACTGCCGGATGATTCGATGCACATGCAGATCCTGATGAGACATAAATCCCCTTATCTTCCAGTGTATGAAGAAGAACCTCACTTCGGATTCCTGCAATTCCAAGACTGATGATATGTGGTGCACTTCCTTCATCTTTCAGACCATGGACTGTTGTATTCTCAATCTTTCCTGCCTGCTCAATAAAATAATCCTTCAGTTCACGCATCAGAGCTACTTTCATATCCAGATCATTATAGATCATCTTTGTTGCAAGTCCAAGCCCTGCAATTCCCGGAACATTTTCTGTACCCGAACGGAGATCCTTCTGTTGTCCTCCTCCGAAAAGAATCGGTTTAATCTTCACCTTTTCACCCACATAGAGGAATCCGGTTCCCTTCGGTCCATGAATCTTATGTCCACTCGCACTTAACAGGTCGATCTTCTGACGTTTTGGATAAATGTGATATTTTCCAAATCCCTGCACTGCATCCGAATGGAAAAGAATAGAAGAATTATACTCTTTTACAATCTTTACCGCTTCATCAATCGGTTGAAGTGTTCCAACCTCATTGTTCACATACATAACTGATACGAGAATCGTCTCCGGACAAAGTGCTTCTTTCAATGCTTCCAGATTCACTCTTCCACTCGCATCTACCGGAAGATATGTCACACGGAACCCTTCCTCTTCTTCCAGATAACGCATTGTATTTAAGATTGCAGGATGCTCGATTGAAGTTGTGATCAGGTGATTTCCCGCTCTTCTGTTTGCTCTTGCACATCCGATCAGTGCAAGATTATCACTCTCTGTTCCTCCTGATGTAAAGTAAATATCTTTCGCATTTACCTTAAGAACCTTTGCGATCGTTTCCTTGGCTTCCTTTACATAATGCTCCGCATCTACACCTTTTCGGTGCATGGAGGATGGATTGCCATAATCCTGACACATTACTTTATATACAAGATCTCCCACTTCCGGATATGCTCTGGTTGTGGCTGAATTATCCAAATATGCTTCCATTTTATCTTCCCTTTTCTAACTCTGTTACCATTCACAGGCGTCTGCAACCGGCAACGTCTTTCTATTATCTTATGTTTTTATCGTCCAACTGTTCCCGGCATTCTAAATGATACATCAGAATTGACAATGTTGTAAGTCCTGCTGTCTCTGTTCTTAAAATACGTTTTCCAAGTGTGATTGGGATCGCTCCGGCCTCTTTCGCCTGCTCGATTTCGCTCTCGTCAAACCCGCCTTCTGGTCCGATAAAGATACCGACAGACTGTTCCGGTTCAATCTTACTTATGACAGCTTCTGTTGCTTTCATCCCTTCCTGCAGTTCATAAGGAACAAGCACTACATCCAGCTCTTTCGCGTAATTCATCGCTTCCTGAAAGCTCATCACATCCTGCACTTGTGGCACAATTCCTCTCTTCGACTGTTCCGCAGCCCCCTTGGCGATTGCCTGCCAGCGTTCTCTCTTCTTTCCGGCTTTCTTCTGATCTAGCTTTACAACCGAACGCTTTGCCGCAAACGGAACAATACGATAAGCTCCAAGCTCTACTGCCTTCTGCACGATCCATTCCATCTTATCCCCTTTCGGAAGTCCCTGGAATAAGATCAGACGGGAAGCCAGTTCTGTCTGAGACACTTCTTTTTTCACAACGCGAAGGACTGCCTCCTTCTCCTCATAACCTTCCACACTGCAGAAGTAATCCATTCCTTCTCCATCACTGACCCACACTTCTTCTCCGGGTTTCATTCGGAGTACATTCTTCATATGATTCACATCACTTCCTGCCAGACGGATCTGTTCTCCGTCCACGCAGGATGGATCTGCAAAAAAATGTTGCATCTTATTTCTCCTTATGCGTTCTTGCGCGCTGTCACACATACCCATTCACCCTGATGTGTAACCTCCAGAAGTTCCAGCCCGGCTTTTGCGACAGCTTCTTTTACCATCTCTTCTTTATCATCAATAATTCCACTTGTGATATAGATTCCGCCTGGTTTCAGCTGGTTCACGATCACTGGTGTGAGTTCTACAAGAACCGGTGCAAGGATATTCGCTGCCACAATATCGTAGCACTCATATCCAACCTTATCCTGAACTTCTTTGTCATTGATAATATTTCCGATCATTACTTCATATTTATCTCTGGAAACCCCGTTGTTCTCCATGTTCTCATAAGTTGCATCGATTGCACACGGATCGAGGTCTGTTCCAACAGAATGCTCTGCTCCGAACTTCAATGCAAGCATTCCAAGAATTCCGCTTCCGCATCCCACGTCAAGAATCTTTGTCGTCTCTGTTGTATACTTTCTGATCTGACGGATACAAAGTTGTGTTGTCTCATGCATTCCTGTACCAAATGCTGTACCTGGATCAATATGGATCACCATCTTATCTTCATCCGAAGGCTTCACATCTTCCCAGGATGGAATAATCAGAATATCATCCACATAGAACTGATGAAAATACTTCTTCCAGTTATTCACCCAGTCTACATCCTCTGTCTGGGATTCTTCAATCTCGCAGGCTCCGACATTTACATAAGCAGACATCTCCTCCAGTTCTTTCTTCACATTTGCCAGAACTTTTTCTTTGTCCTCATCCTCTTCCAGATAAAAACTTAAGTAAGCCACACCATCATCTGCCTCGATCTCCGGTAAAATATCAACAAACATCTGCTCTTTATCAGACTCTGTCAGCGGGATCTTATCCTCGATCTCAACACCTTCAATCCCAAGATCTGCCAGCATACTGCTTACAATATCCTCTGCCTCTGTTGTTGTCTTCAATCTGAATTTATTCCATTTCATCTAGTTTTCCTCCTGAAACCACAAATCTAAATCTACGCTTGCACGAATTCCCGGAACCGTACCGGCCTCACTGTACTGCCACATCTTATAATCATATGGGCACTGCGGAAGTTCATGATAATCCGCATACCAGAAATCATATTCTGTCAGCTCTTCCATCTTCAAGGTAAATGCCATCCATTTCATATTAGCATAAATCATCGGTTGATATCCAGCCTGTTTCACTCCGTCACAAAAGACTTTACAAAAATTCGTAAAGTCTTCCCTTGTATTCTGGTCTGTTCTTGCTGTATCATCTTTGATTTCTTCTGTGTCATAGACAACAGGTCCTGTAATCTGATACGGCTGGATATGTTCCAAAACAAAGTCAGTCTCTTCGACTGCCTCCGTTGCTGAGATTGCCTGGGAAAAGAAATAGACACCGACTTCCAGACCGGCATCCAATGCGCCTTGTACATTCTGTTCAAACATGGCATCTTCAACTAACGCGCCACTCTCTCCATATGCACGGTATCCAAGTCTTACGATCACGAATTCGATTCCGCTTTCCTTCACCTGCTGCCAGTCGATCGTCTCTCCCTGGAACTCCGAAACATCAATTCCTTTTTTCGCTGACACTTTTCCCTTCGTATCTTTATACGAAAGATATCCTGTCTCTTCATCTAATGCCAGATTGCTAAAATCATAAGAATTCCTTGGTACTTGATCCTGAAGCCTTGCTCTGTAATTATTTTCTTTCACATCCTGGAAGTCATAGTACTTCTTTCCGTCTTCTGTAACAATCTGAACTCCACTGACAATCTGCGTGTTTTCCTGCTTGTCTTTCTTCGTCTGTCTTGTCTTCACGTTGCCGGAACCCACGCCGACAAGAATAACTGCAAGCCCCACAAGAGCCGCCGCCACCCATTGCTTCTTTCTCATTCATTTCCTTCCAATCGCATCTGTTCCGTACCGTTGCAGAAATGTTTCCCAGGTAATTTTTTCCTTATTCGTCTGCTGCAAGCACGATCATTTCATCTCCGGCTTTTATTTTACCACCATGAAGCACTTTTGCAAATACCCCTTCTCGCGGCATGATACATTCTCCCATTTTCTGGAAGATCTGACAACCATGATGACATTCTTTTCCAATCTGTGTCATCTCTAACAAAACATCGTTACATCTTAATCTTGTTCCAACCGGGAGATTACGGAAATCAATCCCCTGAACGATCACATTTTCTCCAAATGCGCCATCTTCTACTTCTGCACCTCTTGCACGGAATGCCTCGATCTTGTCATAAGAAAGAAGACTGATCTGACGATGCCATTTTCCTGCATGTGCATCTCCTTCCAGACCAAAATCTTCAATAAATGTACCTTCCTCGATTCTTGTCTTCTGTGTTCCCTTTGCCGGACTTGTACAAATTGCTATTACTTTTCCCATTTTTCTATACCTCTCAAATTACTTTTTCACTTTTATAATTTTTGTGCATAATCTGCACTGTTACTTTTCTGTTACTGATTTTATGTTACTGTTCACACGATGTGTGACCAGCAACGCATCTCGCCATTTTAAATCGCCTTTGGCGATAGGGCGAGATGCATTCAAGTCAAAACACGCATCCTCCGTGTCAATCAGCGGAGTGATTGACACGGGAGTGAACAGTAACTTCCGAAGTTCTCTTTAGATGTAGAATACCACACTGCCATTCTTTTTTAAACCGTTATTTTCCACTACATCTGTCGTTCATAATTTGTTCATTTATCATTTAAAAATCTTTCATCTTCTTATCACTTTTTCTTCATTTCTCTCACATATACTATAAGCATCAAAGGAAAAAACAAAAAACTTTGAATAAACTTTTTCATAATACATGCCGGGAACCAGTAAATGGTTACCCGGCATCCTCCCTTTTATGGAGACTTTTTTCTTATTCCGGAACAACCGGATCATTTATCACTTCTTGTTTCGTTTCCTGTTGTATTTCCTCTTCTACAGATTTTTCTGCAGTTTCCTCTGTTTGCTGTTCTGTCGTTTGCTCTGTTTCTTCCTTGTTTTCCCCGTTATTCTCTTCTTTCGTCGTTTCTTCTATCTTCTTTTCACATGCTTTGACCGATTCCAGAATCTCCTGAACCCGTTCCTCCATCTCTTTCTTCCATTTCATATCTTCCAATGCTTTTTTTCTTTCCTGTTCAGTTTCACTATGTTCTTCTGGTATTGTTTTTACATCGTCTGCTTTCTGAGCTTGCACTGCCGTTTCACTTTTCCCAACTGTATTGTTGCTTTCTCTTCCCCGGCTCATCCCAATTCCTGCTGCCGCAATTACTGCCCCGGCAGCAAATAAAAGAACCACCAGTTTGACATTCCGAAGTTTTACTTTCTGTTCCAGATTCCATTCCTCGCGTTCCTCCGGAAGATCACGTATCACCTGGCTGATCTTATCATAATGCCGTCTTCCGCCACCGGTACAACGTTCAATGATCCGCTCCAATCTGCGTTCTTCACTTCTGCTAAGTTCCGGGATCTGCTCTGTATATGCCAGTAAAAACTGCAAAATTTTACCATATCCAAACAAATCTACGGAACAATTTTTCTTGCTGCCTGACGCTGTCGGGCGGATAAAATGACTCCTCACCGCTTTCTGCTGCATCTTCTTCATAACAAATTCATTTTCCTGTGCATCCGGATTTAAAAGCAGCAATTCTCCTTCTTCTGTCACAACAATACTATATGGGGTCAGACAACGATAATTCTGCCCACGTCTCGACTGCTGATACTTTCTTATTTCTCCGGCAATTTGTCGGAACCATTCAAATAACACCGCTTTATCCAACTGTGTATTATCCCGCAGATAATAAATCAAAAGTTCTCCCTGCAGGCAATCGATACTTGGCTGGCATTCGGTTCCTTTTTCCACGAAGCGAAGTACTTCATACATTTTTTCCATATTTAATTCTACTGCGATCTGTCATCTAAACGTGTGCGGCCCCACACCGCACACGATACAATACCTGTCCAATTGAAAATTATCAGAATCTGATACGAACTACTCTTCAGAATCTTTCCTGATTCTTCAGTCAGAACGACTGAAGTGTGACTCTCATATTAATTGAATTCTTCCAGTCTGTCAAGAGCTGCGGCAACAACTTTATCCATGTCATAATATTTATAATCACCCAGTCGTCCGCCAAAGATTACATTTTCTTCCTTTTCTGCAAGCTTCTTGTATTCTTCAAACAATGCATTATTCTTCTCATCATTTACCGGATAGTATGGTTCCATGCCAACACTCCATTCTGATGAATACTCTCTGGAAATAACAGTCTTCTCCTGCTTGCCAAACTCAAAATGCTTATGCTCGATAATTCTTGTATACGGAACTTCACGCTCTGTGTAATTGACAACAGCATTTCCCTGATAGTTCTCACAATCAAGAACTTCTGTCTCAAATCTGACAGAACGATACTCCAATGCTCCCAGCTGATATCCAAAATATTCATCGATCATTCCTGTAAAAATAATCTTCTCTGCAATCTCCGGATTCTCTTTTCTGAATTCAAAGAAATCAATCCCTGTGCGAACTTCTGTCCCTTCCAGCATCTTCTCAACGATTGCTGTATAACCGCCAACCGGAATTCCCTGATATCTGTCATTGAAATAGTTATTATCGTAAACAAAGCGGAATGGCAGACGTTTGATAATAAATGCCGGAAGTTCTGTACACTTTCTTCCCCACTGTTTCTCTGTATAACCCTTGATCAGTTTCTCATAGATATCTCTTCCGCCAAGAAAAAGTGCCTGTTCCTCCAGATTTTGTGGATCTGTGATTCCTGTCTCTTTGCGCTGTTTTTCAATAATCTCTTTTGCTTCCTGTGGTGTGCGGATATTCCACATCTTACTAAATGTATTCATATTAAATGGCAGGTTATAAAGTTCATCTTTATAAACTGCTACCGGTGAATTGATGTAATTATTAAATTCCGCGAACTGATTCATGTAATCCCATATCTTTTTATCAGACGTATGGAAAATATGTGCACCATATTTATGTACATGGATTCCTTCTATGTCCTCACAGTAAATATTTCCTGCAATATGATCTCTTCGGTCAATCACAAGACATTTCTTCCCTTTTTTCTTTAATTCATGTGCCATGACAGCTCCATAAAGACCTGCTCCGACAATCAGATAATCGTATTCTTTCATATTTACTCCTTCTTTCCGCAGAACGATTGTCTGGATCCGGTAAAATTCAGAGATCAACCTTTCTGCCTTCTTTCTTTTCATATTATGATAGTTACTGTTCACTCCCGTGTCAATCACTCCGCTGATTGACACGGAGGATGCATGTTTTGGCTTGAATGCATCTCGCCCCATCGCCAAAGGCGATTTAAAATGGCGAGATGCGTTACTGGTCGCACATAGTGTGAGCAGTAACTTACGGTGTGTTTATGATAACACATTTTCTAATAAATTTGAATCTCTATCAAAAATACGGTATACTTAACAGCAAAAGGAGGATGAATTATGCTTATAAAAAATGGTTTTCTAATTGATCCTGCATCTGATACAGAACGTCTTGTCGACCTTCGCATCACAGACGGTCGGATCCAGATACTCGCAGATGCCGGAACTCTGACACCTAAAAATGGAGAGGATGAGCTTGATGCTACAGGACTTATGATTTCTCCAGGACTTGTTGACACACACATTCATTTCCGTGATCCCGGATTTACTTATAAAGAAGATCTCCATACCGGATCTCTTGCAGCTGCTGCCGGTGGATTTACTTCCGTGATCTGTATGGCAAATACTTCACCGGTCATCGATTCTGTTCCGGTTCTCAAAGAACTGATGGAACGGGAGGCTTTGGAAGACATCCATATTTTCCAGGCTGCTGCTGTCTCCTGCGGACTCAAGGGTGAAGAGATGACTTCTATGAAGGAACTTGCCGCTGCCGGTGCCTGTGGATTCACAGATGACGGAATCCCTCTTAAGAATGCTGCCTTTCTCTATAAGGCCATGGAAGAGGCGAAGGCTCTTGACCTTCCGATCAGTCTTCATGAAGAAGATCCTGCATTTATTGAAACAAACGGAATCAACCACGGACCTGTATCTGATGCGCTGGGCATCTACGGATCTCCTTCGATTGCTGAAGAATCTCTTGTTGCCAGAGATTGTCTGCTGGCGCTTCGTTCCGGTGCACAGGTCGTGATCCAGCATATCAGCTCCGGACAGTCCGTTGAACTGGTACGTACCTTTAAAGCTATGGGAGCAAATCTGCATGCAGAGGCAACTCCGCATCATTTCACTTTGACAGATGAAGCTGTATTAAAATACGGCGCACTTGCCAAGATGAACCCACCGCTTCGTACAGAAAATGATCGCCTTGCTATCATCGAAGGTCTCAAAGACGGTACGATCGATCTGATTGCTACAGACCACGCGCCACACAGTACGGAAGAGAAATCCCGTCCTATCACACAAACACCAAGCGGTATTATTGGTCTTGAGACTTCCCTTGCTCTCGGAATCACTTCCCTTGTACGTCCAGGACACCTGACATTAAGCCAGCTGATCAAGAAGATGACGATCAATCCTGCCAGCCTGTATCACCTTCCGTGCGGTTCTGTCGCAGAGGGAAAATCAGCTGATCTTGTACTGTTTGATCCGAATGAGAAATGGACTCCTGAGACTTATGCTTCTAAGTCTTCTAATTCTCCATTTACCGGATGGGAATTGTATGGAAAAGTAAAATATACAATCTGTGATGGAAAGATTGTATACAAGGATTAATCTAAGAGGTCCCCTGCAGAATCTTTCATTTCCGCAGGGGACCTCTTCTTTGCTCATTAATCCTCGATCGCTGTTACTGTATAATCTTTGTCTTCGACTGTCTTTTTCAGCACTTCATTACTGATTTCGGAATTCAGTGTCACAACTGCTGTTCCGGCCTCATGGCTGACTTCTGCTGTATCAACCTGCTCAAGTGCCTCGAGAGCTTTCTTCACAGCCGCTTCACAGTGTCCACACATCATTCCTTCGATTTTCATTGTCTTTGTCATCTTTGTCTCCTCCTTGTTTTCTGACTCATTTTTGTCTGCTAAGACAATATCTGAAACAGTATTTTCTGCTGTTTCTACCTTTTTCATCTTTCTTTTTCTGTCTTTGCTGGCATCGTACATTTTAAACAGATTCAGTCTCAATGCATTTGTTACTACACAGAAACTGGACAGGCTCATTGCCGCTGCTCCGAACATCGGATTTAATTTCCAACCAAATAGCGGGATCCATACCCCTGCCGCCAGCGGAATTCCGATCGCATTATAGAAAAATGCCCAGAACAGATTCTCATGAATGTTGCGTAATGTTGCACGGCTCATACGGATTGCCGCCGGCACGTCACTTAACCGGCTCTTCATCAGCACAACATCCGCTGCATCGATTGCAATATCTGTTCCCGCTCCAATGGCAATTCCCATATCTGCCCTGGTCAGTGCCGGTGCGTCATTGATACCGTCACCTACCATCGCAACCTTTCCTTTTTCTTTCAGCTTGCGGATCACCTGTTCTTTTCCTTCCGGAAGAACACCTGCGATCACTTCATCCACACCTGCCTGCTCACCAATTGCCCTCGCTGTGCGCTCATTATCTCCGGTCAGCATAACAACATGGATTCCCATATTCTGAAGTTCTTTCACTGCCTGTGGACTATCATCCTTGATCACATCCGCAACTGCGATCATGCCAAGGAACTGCTCATTCCTTCCAAAGAACAGCGGTGTCTTTCCCTGCTGTGCCAACCGTTCTGCCTGTTCTTTTATGCTGGCAGAAATCTTCATTTTGTCAGAAATGAATTTAAAATTGCCTCCGTACAGCCAGTCCTCTCCAAGTTTTCCTGACAGACCATTTCCCGGAACTGCCTGAAACTGTGTGATTTCACTTTTCTGCTCTGCTTCCCCATTTTCTTCTGCCTTTGCAAGAATTGCCCGGGCAAGCGGATGCTCACTTTTCTTCTCCAATGCATTTGCAAAAAATAATAATTCATGTTCTGTCATTCCGTCCGCAGGGAGCAGATCCGTCACCTTCGGTTCTCCACTTGTGATTGTTCCTGTCTTATCCAGTGCGACAATCTCCGTCTTTCCTGTCTCTTCCAGCGAAACAGCTGTCTTAAACATGATTCCATTCTTCGCGCCCATTCCATTTCCAACCATAATTGCAACCGGAGTGGCCAGACCTAATGCACACGGGCAGCTGATCACCAGAACAGAAATTCCCCTTGCAAGTGCAAATCCAACAGGCTCTCCGACAAGCAGCCATACGATCATTGTGACAACTGCAATAGAAATAACTGCCGGAACAAATACTCCTGAAACTTTATCTGCCACTTTGGCAATTGGCGCTTTTGTTGCTGCCGCATCACTTACCATCTGAATGATCTGTGATAATGTCGTATCCTCGCCAACTCTCGTCGCCTCGCAACGCAGAAAACCTGACTGATTCATTGTAGCCGCAGACACTTTATCCCCTTCTGCTTTATCTACCGGTATACTCTCTCCGGTCAGGGCAGCTTCATCTACTGCACTGTTTCCTTCCAGAACAATTCCATCCACCGGAATATTCTCCCCAGGTCTTACAACAAACTGATCTCCTCTTCTCACCTGGTCAATCGAAACTTCCTGTTCTTTTCCATCACGCAGGAGCGTTGCTGTCTTTGGTGCCAGCTTCATAAGGCTTTTTAATGCATCTGTTGTCTTTCCCTTTGAATGCGCTTCAAGCATCTTTCCGACTGTGATCAACGTTAAAATCATTGCTGCTGATTCAAAATAAAATTCATGCATCAGCTCCATCACATGATCCATATCGCCTGCCGTCTGCGCTGCTGTCATAGCGAATAATGCATACACGCTATATCCATAAGATGCACCTGCACCAAGTGCAACCAGCGTATCCATATTTGGTGCTCTATGGATCATGCCTTTCCATCCACTGATAAAAAACTTCTGATTGATCACCATAACGATTGTCGTTAACAGGAGCTGCGCCAGCCCCATCGCCACATGATTCCCTTCCAGAAATACCGGAAGTGGCCAGCCCCACATCATATGCCCCATTGACAGATACATGAGCGGAATCAAAAAACACAAAGAAGCGATCAGACGCCTTTTCATCTTCGGTGTCTCCCTATCTTTCAACGCATCTTCCGCACAGTTCTGCTCACTTTGATTCATCCCATACCTTTCATTCTTTGCAGATTTCAACGTTGCCCCATATCCAGCTTCCTCAACAGCCGCAATGACCGCATCTACTGTTGCTGTGCCTTCCACTCCCATGGAATTCGTCAGAAGACTGACTGAACAGTTCTCAACTCCGGGGACTTTTCCAACCGCTTTCTCAACACGGGCACTGCAGGCTGCACAACTCATTCCCGTCACATTATATTGTTCCATCTTACTCCTCCTTCAAGTTGTGATCCGGACTTTTTGTGCCAGATCTCTCTTCAGATCTTTTATCGCATCAATTTCTGAAGTGTTGTCACGAGCTCGTCAATCGTTTCATCTTTTCCATCCCGGATATCATCTGCCACACATGTCCGGATATGGTTTGCCAAAAGCACTTTATTGAAACTATTCAGAGCCGCATTCACCGCAGATACCTGAATCAGAATATCCGGACAATACGCGCCTTCTTCAACCATCCTTCGAACTCCCCTGACTTGTCCTTCAATTCTACTCAGACGATTCATCAGATCTTTATATTCTTTTTCCGGTCGATCCTTTGTCTTGTGACAACATCCCGGACAGACTTTCTTTTCTTCCATTGTATTTCTCCTGTCGTATAACCCCCAGGGGGTATATTTTCTAATTATTAATATATACCCCCTACAGGTATATTTCAAGTGATTTTTAACAAAAAGTTACTGTTCATGCTACGTACGGTTGCTGCTTACGCTATATGCGGCCGGCAACAACAAAGAAGCTGTCATGGAACATTTCACAATTGTATCTATGTTCCATGCAGCTTCTCTGCAATCCATTATTATGTTCGTTATTATATTTCCTGACAAATCTGTCTTATTCTACACTCTTGAGTGATTCAACCATGTTAATCTTCTTTAACTTAAAATACATCACTCCATTGACAAACAATGAAAAAGCCACTGTCAGAAGAAAGGCATACAGGAAACTTGGTGGATCGATATTTCGTCCAAACATAACCGAATCAATCTCCACTGTCTCAACAATAAAGCGGTGCAGAATTTTTCCGATCAACAATCCCGCCAGTGCCCCAATCAAGGTCAGCAGGATATTCTCTCTGTAAACATAAGAAGAAACTTCCTTGTCATAAAATCCAAGTACCTTTAATGTTGCCAGTTCTCTCTTGCGCTCTGTAATGTTAATATTATTCAGATTATACAGCACTACAAACGCCAGCATTCCTGCTGAAATAATCAATACAATAATCACGATGTCCAGACTCTCCAGCATATGATCCACCTGCTTTTTCAGGCTTGTCGTATAGCTGATGCTAAGTGTTCCATCACACTTCATTATATTTTCGCCGACATCCTTTGCCTCCTCTGTTGTACGGTCCTGAGTTCTATAATAAATTGAATTATAGACCGAAGCCTCACCGAATGTCTTTTCATAGACTTCAGATGTCATATAGAGATAATGTCCCATATAGTTCTCACAGATTGCACTGATCAAGACCGTTTTCTCTCCATCATCTGTATCAATCGTTAATTTATCACCGACATTGATTTCCAGCAGTTTCGCTACTTTTTCAGTCAGGATTGCTCCTTTATCATCCAATGAATAAATTTCTTTTGTTTTCCGATCCCGGATCACGACAAACTTTTTGAATGCTTCCACATCTTTTGGTACATCTAAATAAACTTCCTGAGAAGACTCTCCTGAACTAATCTCAATATTTTTCAAAAGATTTTCTGCAGTCACTGATACCTTCTTATCCGTATCCAGTTCTTTCTGAACCTCATTTCTCTCTTCTTCTGTCACATCTTCCTTTAAAATAACGTCTCCATCATAAAGCTGAATCTGTTCGTATTGAAGCGGAACGATTGCTGAAATAGAATCTTTTAATCCAAAACCAAACAACATCATGCCCATACAACCGCCAATTCCAAATACTGTCATGAAGAAGCGTTTTTTATACCGCACCAAATTACGCACGGTCGATTTCCATGTAAAATTCAGATTTTTCCAGATAAACGGAACTCGTTCCAGAAATACTCGTTTTCCCTGTTTTGGTGTCGGCGGGCGCATCAATTCTGCTGCCTGCTCTCGTAATTCTTTCATACAGGAGAACAATGTTGCGATTACTGTACATGCAAGTGCCGCTGCACATGCTGTTACAGCATAATACAAATTATACGGGATCACAACATCATGCATATGACGATACAGGATCTTATATGCAGTGATAATGATATATGGAATTATCTTTTCTCCAATCAGAATTCCGAAAACACCACCAGTTAATGTCGCAAGGATCGCATACCAGAGATATTTTCCAACAATTGAAGCATTTCCATATCCGAGAGCCTTCAAAGTACCGATCTGCGTTCTCTCCTCCTCTACCATTCGTGTCATTGTTGTCAGACTGATCAATGCTGCAACAAGGAAGAAAATGAGTGGGAACACTTTACCGATTGCCCGCATACGGTCTGCATTATCTCCGTATCCACTGTATTCTGTCAGATTGTTCCGATCATAAACATACCACTTTGGCTTTTCAAGATCATCAATCTTCTGCTGTGCTTTCGCAAGCTCTTCTCTTGCTTCTGTAATCTGCCGCTCTCCATCTTCAATCTTCTTCTGAGCTTCTATACGACCTTCCTCATACACTGCCCAACCGTCTTCCAGCTCCTTTGTTCCGCTGCTTAACTGCTGCTGTGCCTCCTCAATCTTCTTCTGTCCCTCACTGATCTGCTGCCATCCGCTGTCAATCTGCTGCTGACCGGATGTAATCTGCGCCTTTGCCTGATCTATCTGCCGACTTGCGGTAAGGATTGCAGCATCTCCCTGTGTCAACACATCCGTCAGTTTCTGTATATTATCCTGCAATACCGGAATACCTTCTTCAATCTGAGCTATCCCGGCTTCAACTGCTGGAAGCCCTTCGTTAATCTGCGTCAATCCGGCTTCGATCTTTGTCTGGTTTTTCTGAATCTCCGCTTCGGCAGCTTTCGCCTCCAGTTCCATTTTATCCAGATTTGCTTTCAATTCAGTCAACTTCTCTTCCATTGCTGTTTTTTCAGCTTCCAACTGTTCTAACTGAGCCTTTAATTCCGGCTCTTCTTCTCCTGCTTCCTGCTTCCGGTCGTATTCTTCTTTCAGTGCCTCATAGTTCTGTAAAAGAAGTTCATACTGTGTATTTAGTTCTTCATAAGACTGTTTCAACGGCTGATAAATCTGCTGATACGCAGACTGATAGTCTTCTGCCTGTTGCTGCAATTCTTCCTTTGCTTTCAGAAGCTCGTCTTTCTTTTGCTGCATCTGTGTCTGTTGCGCTAAAAGTTCTTGTCTCTGATCTTCCAGACTTTCTTCCTGCTCTTTTAGTTGTGCCAGCTGATTTCTTAATGTTGTAAGTGCAATCTGTTTTTCGCTAAGTTCCTGTGCACCCTGCTCAACTTGTGCTTTGGACTGATCCAGCTCCTTTTGCTTTGATATCAGAAGATTTCTCGACTGCTCCAGTTCAAGCTTCGAAGCTGCCAGCTGATTTCTTCCTCGTTCAAGTTCTTTCTGCGCTGCATCAAGTTTCTCTCTTGCACTTGCAAGTTCTTCTTCTGCCTCTTCTTTTCCATCCGCCAGATCCTGTTCTGCCTGAGCTAACTCATCTTGTGCTTCATCCACTTTTTCCTGCGCTGTCGAAGTAATCTCATCATATCTGGCCTGTTCTCTTTCCGCTTTAATTGCCTGAACCTTTTTCAGCACAGAATCCACATGTTCTTCATATTCTTTCGTAAATGCAGTCGCTTCCTTTGCACCTTCAACCTGCACTGTAATCTCTGTATACACATCTAATGAAAATGCTTTCTCCGGAACGCAAAGAAAGGCACTGACACTTCCATTTCCAATTGTTGTACTGCCTCTGTGAAATGCAATATACTCCGGACTGCTGACCGTACCAACAATGGTAAATGTATCTGTCTTAAGTGTATCTTCCAAAGAATCCGAAGTCCCACTCGATAATGTGATCTTATCCCCAATCTTCAGATTCTTTCCATCCAGATAATCTGCATCTATTACACATTCATTTTCCTTTTCCGGAAGCCTGCCATCTTCTAACTGAACTTGATTCATCTTATCCTGGAGCGCCATAACATGAACTGCTACCTGGTTTCCCCGAATCGTACAAAGTACATCTGTTGCATAGCTTCCTTCTGCATCCAATACACCATCCACAGCACGAATTGCATCCAGATCATCTTCTGTCAGTCCCATTGTACTCATTACCTGAATATCCATCAGGTTCTTCTCATCGAAATATGCATCTCCTGAATATCTCATATCCGGCTCTGATGCACGGATTCCGGAAAAGAATGCACATCCTATCGCAACAATAAAGAAAATGGATAAAAAACGTCCAAGGCTATGACGGATCTCCATATAAAAGTTTTTTCGTAATGCTTTCTTCATCCACATCCCCTACCATTCAATTTCATCAATCGAAGTCGGATTCTCATTAGATTCTATTCTTGCTACCTGTCCATTTTTTATATGAATCAATCGATCTGCCATCGGCGCAAGTGCCTGATTATGTGTAATGATAATAACTGTCATTCTCTTTTCTCTACACATATTCTGAAGTAATTTCAAAATTGATTTTCCTGTATTGTAATCCAATGCACCTGTTGGCTCATCACAAAGCAAAAGCTTTGGGTTCTTCGCTAATGCTCTCGCGATTGAAACTCGCTGCTGCTCACCGCCGGAAAGCTGTGCCGGAAAATTATTCTTCCGTTCCCCCAGACCAACTTCCTCCAAAACTGCCTGTGCATCCAACGGATCCTTACTGATCTGCAACGCAAGCTCAACATTTTCCAATGCGGTCAGATTCGGCACAAGATTATAAAACTGAAAAACAAATCCGATATCATCTCTGCGGTATCCTGTCAGCTGTTTGGAATTATAAGCTGTAATATCTTTTCCATCTACATACAGCTTCCCGCTTGTTGCCGTATCCATTCCGCCGAGAATATTAAGCACAGTTGTCTTACCTGCACCACTTGGTCCAACGATTACAACAAGTTCTCCCTGCTCAATCGAAAAGCTGATGTGATCCACTGCATGAATCTCAACTTCACCCATTTTATAAGTTTTCGTGATATCCTGCACTTTAACGAATTCCTTCATCTACATTCTCCTGACTCTTTTTCTCTTCTTCTGCATCTCTCCTGGCAAGCAGTCTGTTGCTCTTTTCTTCGATTCTCTACAGACGCAGTTTCTCCCACTCTTCTCCTGCACCGAATGTCTCATGAAAACGTTCCGGAAGCGGTGTATCCTGGAATAATTTCTTCTGATACTGTACGATCAGACTCGCAGCTAACGGCACTGCACCTGAATATTGCCGTTTCAAAACCTTACAATATTTCTGACATAACGGATCTGGCTTTACACTCATCACTATATCATGCAATGAATCGTATTTCCCCACTGCCTTCATCCCAAGAAACAACGCTTTTCGCTTTCCAGATGTCGGTGCCAGAAACAGCTTATGATAAAAAACCATCCCTTTTAATGCCTTATAGATCTGCTCGGCTGTTACATCTTTGAAAAATGGTGCGATCACTTCCGCATACTCCATCTTCGGCTGAATGTGCTTTGCTGTCAGATAGCGCAAAGGATCATGATAATCTTCCGTCAGCATCATTCGATCCAGTTCCATCTCAATCTCATTGTGTGAAACTCTTCCGACCTGCATAATTTTTTCAACATAAGGATGGCATTCACTGTCTAAAGCAAAATGACAGATAAATCCATAAATATATGCACGCGCCGCTGCCGGATCTTTTGCTTTCTCAATCACTTCAACAGCATGATGGAAAAACTCATCGGCAAATTGTTCATGAAGTGTATGCCCCTGTTCATTCACCGGATCTTTCTTTAATGCATTATAATAAAATAAAATATCCGGTCCATGTAACCCAATATCAAACAACTCTCTATGCGCTTCTATAGAATTCTGAAGGGGTCTTGGAAGTGCGCTGAGCACCTCTTTTCCGAATTTATAATGTGCGTATGTTGTTGGCATAAGAAACCTCTCCTTTTTCCGAATTTTCTTGTTAAGATTTATAATTACTCATATTATTATATTAACACATTCTTCCCTGTCTGACAGTAATTATCTTTATAAAAAATATGTGAAATGACATTAAAAATGCTAAATTTTTACTGCTTTTTCACTTCTTTTAACGCAATAATCACTTGACATTTATATTTCTTTTTACTATATTAGTATGTACAGCACACAAGAGAATGTGTCTGTTACAGTAGAGAGTATTTATTACTCTACCCTGATCAGGGCTTGTACTGGTTTCGACAGGGATCTCGAAGATGGAGAAGCTATCCGTAGGCTGATGCGTTAAATCGCAAACTTAAAATTAAACGCTAACGATAATTTCGAATTAGCTGCAGCCTAAATGCTGCATGTCAGCCCTGAAGCACTCACACTTTAGGAATCTGGCACCGACTATGTGAGAAACGATGACGGCAAAGCTTTGAGCTGTCAGGCGTATTATGAAGCTACTGAACCCGTAAGGATGTTAGTTTTCGTACGGCAGAGGGAATGTCAAATAACTGACTATGATAGTAGAAGTACATGGGACAGGTTTTTGGACGCGGGTTCGATTCCCGCCAGGTCCACTTTTTAATGAAAAGTGTGAAGACTTTAAAATAACGGCATTGTATCTCGTAAGATGAGATTCAATGCCGTTATTTTTTGAATAATATCTTTGCCTCCAAATGGAATGCATAAAACAAAAAACTCTGAGATTCTTGCAAATATTAACTTCACAAAAATCTCAGAGAAAAAATAATGCCGCAGACCGGAATCGAACCGTTTTAAGCAATCACAAATACTGATAGAAAGGGGCTTTGAGGACTTCATCACGGTTGCGGTGTTCAAAAAGTGTTCAAACGTTTGTCGCATACAAACTAAAAAGTTGTTACTTTCTGCATAGTGTATTTCCTAAAATGATAATTACTACGACATCAACCAAAATAATCCCCAATGCAATATATACAAAAAATGCAGGCAAAATATTTTCAAGCAAGCCCATTGTCAATGCAAGAATTGCTATAATAGACATTCCAATTCCCATTGTTCTGCATAACTTCTTTTCATCATATTTTTCCTTTTCTTCTTTTGAAGCCGTATTATATCCGGAAATAAACCAACTCCCGTGTCCAGAAAGTAAAATAATAGAAAATACAGCAAATATCACAAAGACAATCCACACTATCCAATCAGAACCTGTTGCTAAATCTACTAATTTCATTTATAAGCACCTCCTTAAATTCCGTTTTTCTTAATTCGATAAACTGAAATTTATAACAGTCCTTCTGCTTTTACCCGAATTGCATAAAACTCTTGGAATGTATCTGATTCGTCCATTATTGTTTCTTTCATAATTTTTAATCTCCGTTTACCAACTCGTCTATCCAATACAGCAAATATTTTTACGATTAAATTTTCACTTTTAAGGCTTGTTTCAATATCTTGATTATCAAACTCTGCAAATGCATTATAAAAACAGCGTTGGTCAAAAATTCCCAATTTTATAGCTACATCGTCCATATACGCATTTTCTACTTTTATGCGTTTCTCATATTTTTCGTCTTGGGGAAACATGCCTGCTTTCGACCAATTGTTCCAATAGCATCCTTTGATGATTTCTTTTCCATCATATCTTATTGCCGCCCGTCCCTCATGGTCGGGACTCTTACTATATGATGTTACATAATACTGAATATGACCTTGCAGACTTTGAGCCAGATATTCCGTTTCCAACTTTTTTCTTATACCACTCCATGTTGCCATTCATTATTCTCCCCAAATACCGATTTGTCTGTTTCATGTTATACACAGTATAATTCCATTTTATAAAATATTCAATTAAAAAGGTATGCGAATATTTTTTATTTTCGCATACCCTTTTATCACTTTATTCTTTTACATATCGAATTAACTCACCAATTTCACATTCAAAATAGTTGCATAGTTTACAGATTAAATTTGCGTCCAGTCTTTGAAATTCATTTCTGCAATATCTATTGAAATTTGACCTTGGGATATCGAGTTCCTTACAAATCATATTCTTACTGATACCTTTTTCTTGTAACAGTTCTTCTATTCTTAATTCTAAATGTCCATAATTCATGTTCCGCACCTCTACATAAAGTATATTTATTAAATCTTTATGTAGTAATTCACTATATAGTGAGGTACTATACAGTCAGTCCCTTGTTAATAACACAAAAGAGGTATGTACATGAAAAAGAAAATCATAGCAACAATCACAATGCTCTGTTTACTGACCGTTCTCTATAATTATCTCAGACTGCCGGGCTATCATATTACTAACAGCATATCCTTTAGCAGTGCAGATACCAGAGATACTGAATTGACTGTAATTGTTTACAAATGTTGGAAAATTGATGGATTAATCAAAGACATTGAAAATGAACATAACAAAATCAATGGTACGCCTACCACCTTGGAAATCAAGCTCTATTATCCAACTTATTACTTGCACAATAATAGCAAGCCGTTCCGAACTGTAACCATTGAATATAATAAAAAGGAATAGCACTCTATTACTGCTTTTGAAGTAGTATCGGCTATTCCCTCTCCTTATATTCTTTTGTTCGTATTTTCGCAAACTAACGTTCCGCAAGGATGCCCAGTGCGACGGTTCCTAACAGGGCGGCGGGTCGACTGGGCAAGTGGTCGGCTGAGAAGCATTTTCTACTCAACGACATATTTAACGTTTGATTCTCTCCGTCCCTCATATTTCTCCTGTGCCAACAGTTTATCAAGAAATTCTGACACTTCTTCCATGTCTTCACTGTCTATCAAATCCAGTTTTATCAATACATCAAGGTCTGTCTGATTCTTCGGTTGTATTGAGATCGGCTGAGATGTATCCACAACCACTTTCAACTGTTTTGTCTTATTTGCTGTTTCAATATCCGTAGTTAATCCCATAACGTGGCTTTTACTCACGCCGAATATCTGTGATAATTTTTCCCATATAGATTCATCTCTCGGTGTTCCGTTTCCATTTTCATAGTTCGTAAGCATACTTTGTGAAATGCCTAATTCTTTTGCAAGTTCCGCAACGGTTATATTCTTTTCTTTCCGCAATTCTTTTATTTTATTCATAGCAAACCTCCTTTATAAGCACATTATATTTCATCAAATTTTCTCTGTCAATCTTTTTATCGGATATTCAGATATTTTCTATTGACATTCTGCAATGCTTGTTTTATCATAAGATTATCTTAATATCTGATAATCAGATATCTATAAGGAGGTGAAACGATGATTAGAGGAAATGACTTTATTTTAAATCCAGACAAACTGCAAGAGGAATTTCAGTTAGTAGAAGTTTCTGACTGGGTAGACTTTTCTACAAAAGAAAAATTAGGATTCTACTATACAGTTCTTCTTCCAAAATTAAAGTTTGAAAAAGTCAAAGTAGGCATTAAAGCTAACACAGCGATTGTTACCAACGAAGAACTTGAACAAAAAGGGCAGATTCCAGTCTCATTTGATGGATTACATACTTGGGCTAGTCTCTATAATGGACGTCTTTCTGTCAAAGCAGAAGCTTCCAATATCAGAAAAGTGGGAATGAAATAATTTCCCTACTATGTCAGCCAGTCAGTGCCGGACAACGTCATAGGTGCTGAACTGGCTGACCTCTATACTTGATATATAAAACAACATCTTCCGAAAACAATCGGAACATTCATTACAAAAATTGGGATATGAGGTGAGATTCGTGAGCAAAACAAAAGAGTGTTTTGCATACAATACGAAAATCATTGAAACTCCTACTACAAAAGAAGTATATATTTACGAAAACCCTATTTTTATTCACTCGAAAGAAAAGGCAGATTTAACAGACACAAGTAACCGAAAAAAATTTGATGAAATGTCAGCTCATAAGCAATATGATAGTTTAAAACGCAAGCAGAAGCATTACGAACAGGCTCGTTGGGATATTGCCCGTATTGTTGACTGCAACTTTGATAACAAAACAAAATTTGTAACGCTGACATTTAAAGAAAACATTCAGGAAATCCTGATAACTAACCGAGAATTTAAGTATTTTATCCAGCGATTAAATTATTATTTGTACCATACCAAAACCCAGTTATTAAAATACCTTGCAACGTGGGAGAAACAGAAGCGTGGAGCAATCCATTATCATGTTATTTTCTTTGATTTTCCGTATATAGCAAAAGAAAAATTACAGAATTTATGGTCACATGGATTTATTAAAATCAATCGCATTGATGTAGACAGCAAAGAAAACAGAGGTCGTTATCTTAGCAAGTATTTTGGAAAAGACCTTGATTTGAAAGAACATAAGAAAAAAGCCTTTTTTAAATCTCAAAATCTGAAAGTTCCACACGAAACAAAAGTCATGCTGACCGAAGACATTTTACATGACTTACAAAAAGAAAATATCGTCTTTCAGAAAGAATACACAAGGCAAATTTACGATACCAACGCTTTCTTATCTACTGGTTCATGCTTAAAGGACAGCAGTGTTATCTACATCAAAATTAAAAAAGAAAATCCTTGCGTAAAGGGGGAATCTTATGGATAATCCCGTTACGTTTTCAGATATAACATTATTGAATACGTTAGCCACCTGTGCTAACATGACCACAGATGAAGTCTTCAAAGATTTTAAAATTATGGCAAATAAAAAAATCTTGGAGAATCACAAATATGAAATTTATTACTCAGAATCAGAAAAAAGCTGGCGTACTTATTTACCCGATGAAACCAAACCTAACAAACGCCGTCCTGTTAAGAGGAAGAGTAAAGAGAACCTTGAAAAAGAAATCATCAGATTTTATATCGAAAAGCAGAAAGCTGAAAACCGTCAGAATGTCACACTAGAAGAATTATATGCTGAATGGCTTTTGTATAAAAGAGATTATACTTCCGTAAAAGCAAAAACAATTCAAGAATATGTATCTGAATGGAATAGATTTTTCAAAGATACAGAACTTGTTAAAATGAAGATAGGCGAAATCAAACCAATCACGCTTATCCGCTTTTTCAGAGAAGCTACAAAAGACCGACAGTTCACGCACAAGCGAGTCAGTAATGCCCGTTCTGTTTTGAATGGAATAATGAGTTATGCGATCGAAGAAGAAATTATATCACATAATCCTGTCTCTGATGTGAATTTCAAACAGTTTACCTATAAGCCAGTAGAAGTACAAAGTGACAATGTATTTTCCCGTGATGATACGCATAAGTTATTAAATTATCTTCGGTGTATCATAGAGCCATATTCTCTTGCAATACAGTTATCTTTCTATCTTTTTATCCGTGTTGGAGAAACAAAAGCTATCCGTTGGGAAGATATTGACTACAATAACAGGCTTGTATATCTTCACAGACAGGCGACCTGTGAACGTACATTGAATGATGATTTAACATTCTCAAGCCGAAAAGTAAAAGTAGTAAATCAAATGAAAGGAAATACTTCTCATGGATTCCGTAAACAGTTCCTTACAGACGAAGCACTTAAAATTCTTCACAAAGCAAAGGAATTAAATCCAAATGGAATATATGTCTTTGAACCCAACGGCGAGATTATGACAACAGACAGCTTTAATCGCCGTTTGAAGAAATATTGCAAAGAAGCCGGTGTTCCTTATCATTCCAGTCATAAAATCCGCTTTTACAATGCTTCAACAGCTTTTGACGGAAATAATCTTACAACCCTTAGTTATTTAATGGGACATAGTGAGACAGCTACAACATTGCATTACTTGCGGAATGTCAATAAGAGGAAGAATGACAGGCTTGCTTTTCAGAATCTTGGTATTTCATCATAAAGTGTTCAAAGGTGTTCAAACATTTTATATAAAAAACAGCTATGACCAAGGTAAGTATTTTCAAAGGCCGGCATCGGCATATACTGTGATCTATGATTACTACGTTTACTATTCGCAACGTCGCCAATGAAGACGGTGCCGCGCAGATCAGCGATTTCGGCGCTCACGTGCTCTCCTGGACGCCCGCGGGCGGCCATCCCGCCGTATGGCAGCCCAAGGCCGTCTATCTGGGCGAACCGATCCGCGGAGGCGTGCCCGTGGTACTGCCATGGTTCGCACTCGGTTTCGAGCATGGCGAAATCGCCGGTAAGAAGCCGAAGCACGGGTTCGCCCGCACCACTGTCTGGCATGTGGACGAGGACGCGACCGACGACCGACGCATCCGATACACGCTGTCCGACGCCGACGCGACGCCCGAACTGCTCGCCCAGCTGCATTCCGGGGCCTCCCCGCGGTTCCATGCGGTCTACGACATCGAAGTCGGCAAGGAGCTGACCATGACGCT